>Ga0207701_10000014_pt1 | contig 130783 bp, 102 predicted proteins | sample KBSSwiSSwithPhiX_FD_184294 | JGI IMG/M metagenome (GOLD analysis project Ga0207701, IMG submission 184294) | Switchgrass rhizosphere bulk soil microbial communities from Kellogg Biological Station, Michigan, USA, with PhiX - S5 (SPAdes) (version 2) | ecosystem: Environmental > Terrestrial >...
GATCGTCGCCCGGTTCCGCTGATCGCCGTTCAGGAAGCGCTCGTCGACGAGCAGCGGGTGCAGCGTCATCGCCGCATCGCACGTGAAGACACCCGGTGACGGGTTGGTGATCGGGTACTGGCAGCCCTTGTCGCGGTTGATCGGCGCGTACTGGTACTCGTAGTTGAACTGAAGCAGATAGGTCGCCGACAGCTGCCAGTGGTTAGCCATCCGCTTGGTGAAATCCATCTGCATCGCGTACGACGTGGGCCCGTTCGGCTGCAGGACGTTCTGGTTCACTGCGCCCCATCCCCTCACGGGCTTCCGGGTCAGATCGGTGAATGGATAATTCGCGCCCGTCGCCGGGTTGTACGCCAGGTTCACATCCATGATGCTGACGACGTCCTTGTTCTTCGTGTAGACGAAGTCGGTCGCCAGCGACATGGCGGCGCCCAACTGCCGCTGGATGCCGACGTTGGCCTGGTGCGTGTACGGCAGGTTCGAGTTGATCGACGGCAGCGTCAGGAACGGCGAGCGCTGTGCGGCGGTGGCCACCGCCTGCTGATACGTCGGAATCGGACCGTTGAACGGGTTGGTCGCGAAATCCGGACGGCCGTCGTAGTTCACCTGAATATTGGCAACCTGCGCGTCGACGCGATAGGCGTGCGACGAGTTGACGGCGCCGCCGGAGAACATCCCCCATCCGCCGCGCGCGACCGTGCGGTCGTTGACACTGTAGGCGAACCCGAGACGCGGCTGGAAATTGTTCTTGTCTACGGAGCGCACGGGCACCCACTGATCGAACGCCAAATCCTCGGCCCATGTGCCGTCGATGTAGTCGTAACGCACGCCAAGGTTCAGCGTGAGCCTGCCGCGTGTCCAGTCGTCCTGCATCCAGGTCGCGAAGCTGCGAATCGGGCTGTCCACGTGGAAGTCGCCGACCGCCAGCTGATAGAAGCGAACGCGCTGCGCCGCCGCGCCGGCGGGACTGATCAGCGCATTGAGATTCCAGGTGGAGACGTCGTTGTAAACCGGGAACAGCGCCTCGAGGTTGCCCGGCACAGCATCACCCTGCGCATCCAACGTGCCGCCGCAGTTGATGCACAGGAAGATCGGTGAATCGCTGTGAATGTACTCGCCGCCTGTCTTGACGTCGTGACGTCCACCGCGGACGAACGAGAACGACAGATCGTCGCGGATGCTTGGGCCACCGTCGGTCAGATCCTGCGGCGAGCGCGTGTGTGCCTGGCCAATGGTGTAACCGCGCAGCAGAATGCGGGGCGTGCCGTGCGTGAAGCCCGCTGCGGCCTGCGGATGGTTCGGCCAGTTCACGACCGGGTTCGTCTGCCACCAGTAGCGTCCCCAGCTATAGGCGACTTCGTTGACCGCCGACGCGTTGATCACGCGGGTCAGACGGGCGGTGATGTCGTTGGCGGTCTTCGGCACCGAGCTCGGCGACGAGGGGTGAATCACGCTGCCGCCGGCCCACCGCGCATCGTACGGATCCCACGAGCGCTGCAGGTTCTGGCGGTAGACGAAGTGCGTCTTCGGCGAGAACTGAATGTCGAGGCGACCGCCGCCCTTCTTCTCCGTATAGGTGCCCTGGAGATTGATGTTGAAGGCCGGATACGGCGTCGTATACGGCCGCGTGTACGGCGACCGCTCGTACTCATAGTTCAGGAAGTAGTGGATGCGATCCCGCTTGATCGGACCGCCCCAGGTCGTCGTCAACTGCTGGTCGGAGTACGGCAGCACCTTCTTCTGGATGAAGTCGGCGGCGTTGAACCGATCGTCGCGGAAATACCCGGCAAACGACCCGGCCGGCGTGTTGGTGCCGGATTTGGTGATGGCATTGACCTGGATGCCGGTTGACCGGCCCTGCCTCGCGTCGAAGCGGTTCGTGATCACCTCGAACTCGGCGATCGTGTCCTTGCTGAAGCGTGGCTGACCGAAGCTGGTGGCAATCAGCTGCGTCACCTGCTGACCATCGACGTTCAACTGGAAGCTTGCCGCCGGCGTTTCCGCCACGAAATTCTGACGGCTGCCGGCCGCAAGCAGCGTCAGGTCCATGAAGTTGCGGCCGTTGACCGGCAACTCGGAGACCTGCCGCGAGTCGATGTTGCTGCCAAGGTTCGACTGCGTCGTGTCGACGAGCGGCGCTTCACCGGTGACCGTCACCGATTCCTGCAGCGCGGCCGGCGCCATCTGTAGGTTGAGAGCGACCTGCTGGCCCACCTGCACGGGCACGCCGCGACGTTCAACGGTCGCGAACCCGGCGAGTTCCGCGGCAACACGGTAGTCACCGATGCGGACGGTGAGCAGATACTTGCCGGTCGAGTCGGTCACGGCTTCGAAACTGTTGCCGTTGGCTTCGTTGACGGCGCGGACGACCACACCCGGCAGCACGCCGCCGGTCTGGTCGGTGACGGTGCCGCTGATTGCCGCTTCCTGGGCAAACGCGGACGCGGGTATCAAAAGCGGCAGGACGAGAACTACAACGGCAAGAAGCCGGTGGAACGAGAAGTCGTGTCTCAAAACTTCCTCCTGAGGAGAGTCGCCCTAACGGTCTGTCGGATGCGGGAAACCTTTGAGTCGGTGGGGGATATTACAACAGGTATCAGGTATCAGGTTTCAGGCGTGGTCCAGGTCTCAGCCGTCACAGGTGTCAGGCCTGATACCCATCCGGCCTGACACCTGATACCCGATACGTGGCGTGATTCTGCCGCGACGACTACGTCAGAACGTCGTCCTGAAGCCGAACTGCACCAGCCGCGGCATGAACGCGATGTTGTTGTTGTCGGTCGGCTGTCCGTAGCGCGCGTTTCCCTCGTTGGTCACCCATGAACCGTAGTTCGTGCGGTTGAACACGTTGAACACTTCGACGATGCCATCGAAGGAATAGCGCCGGTTGATGGTGAACTTCCGCTGGACACGCATATCGACGCGCGAGAGCGAGCTCAGGTCGAAGCTGCTCCACGGAATGAGTGCACCCTGGCTGTAGAACGGCGAGGTGATCGGCCGCACGCGGCTGGTCGGTCCCGTCGTTCCACCGGTGGCGAGCACATCCTGTCCGGTCGTCGGCGAGGCCCACCCGTTGTCGCCAAAGATGTAGAGGCCACTGAGCTGGAATGCGTACGGAAGCTCCCAAATCCCGTTGAACGTAAAGCGGTTGCGCTGCACGCCCGCGTCGTACCACTGTGCCTGCAGCGCAGGGTGGAGCGCGATCGCGACGTCACAGACGAAGTTACCGGCCGCATTGATTGTGAACACGTAGTTGCAACCGGGAGCAATCGGTTCGCGCTGGTAGAGCCGATCGGCCGAGATGGAATACGTCGCCGACGCCTGCCAGCGATTGGACATCCGCTTGGTGAACGACATCTGCACCGTCTGGTAGTTGTCCTTCCCCTCCGTCAGGCTCATCGACACCTGATCCCACCCGAACGACGCATACGGCTTCTTCGTACGATCCGTGAACGGGTAATTGACGCCGGTCGCCGGGCTGTAAGCGAGGTTGATGTCCTGCTGAACGGTCTGGTGCCGCGAGGCGGTGAAGATGTAATCGACGTCGAACGCCATGACATTCCCGAGCTGCCGCTGCAGGCCGATCGACGACTGATAGCTGTACGGCATCTGCGAGGTTGGAGAGGCGAAGCTCGTCGTGATCGAGCTGAAGTACTTGCCCTGGGCCTGCAGCACCCTGGCTTGCTCCAGCGTCGGCCGCGGACCGTTGAACGGATTGGTCGCGAAATCGGGTCGGCCGTCGTTCAGCAACACTGGATGGACCTGCCCCGCCCAGAGGTTGGTCCAGTGCGCCTGCGAGAAGCCGTTGTCACCAAAGTACTGACCGAAGCCACCACGAACGACAGTCCGTGAATCAGCGGCGTAGGTGAACCCGAGCCGCGGCGCGATGTTGTTTTTGTCCGCGTGACGATGGCCGTTGAGCCACGGCGCCACCACCACGTCTTCGGCGAACATGCCGGTGCTCATGTCGTACCGGACGCCGAGGTTCAGTGTCAGCTTGCGTGACGCCGCCCAGTCGTCCTGCACCCACGCGCCGATGCGGTTTTCGATCGGCTTCACCGAAAAGTCACCGATGCCGATCGTGTACGACCTGATGACCGGATTCAGCGCGTTGAGATTCCAGCTGTCGACGTTGTTCCAGACAGGGAAGACCTGCTCGACATTCGCCGGTGGCGCGCCGCCGGTAGCGTCGTACACACCCTGACACCAGGTGCAGTGCCAGACAGGATCGTAGGTTCGGAAGTACTCGCCGCCGACCTTCACGTCGTGGCGTCCACCCTTGTCAACCGAATAGGTGAAGTCGTCGCGGATGTTCCACGGCTGATACTTGATGTTCTGATACGAGAAGCTGTGCGCCTGCCCTACGGTGTACCCGCGCAGGTTGATGATTGGCGAGCCATGCGTCAGTTCCGGCGCCTGCGGATGGTTCGACCATCGCAGAATCGAATCCTGGAACCACGAGTAACCCGAGTAGCCGCCTTTGATCTCGTTGATCGTCTTCTGCCCCAGCACCTGCGTCAGGTTGACGGTGAGATTGTCGTTCTGACGACCCACTTCGATGCCGGTTGACGGATGCCGCGTGGCGCCGCCCGAGTAGCGCGGATCGAGCGGCAGATGCACCCGCGCCCAGTTGCCGCGGAACGACAAACGCGTCTGCGACGTGAACTGGAAGTCGAGCCGCACGCCTCCCTTCTTTTCCGTGTTGTTGCTCTTCTCGTCGAAGTTGAAGCTGGGCCACGGGCTCGAGTGGCTGAAGGTCACCGGGTTGTGTTCGTACTCGTAGTTGGCGAAGTAGTGGATTCGGTCCCTCTTGATCGGACCACCGTAGGTGAAGCTCAGTTGCTGGTCCTGGTACGGCAGCACGCGGTTCTGCACGAAATCCTTCGCGATGAACTTGTCGTCGCGGAAGTACCCGGAGAAGGTGCCCACCGGGACATTCGTGCCGGACTTGGTGATGGCGTTAATCTGCACGCCCATCGAGCGGCCCTGGCTCGCATCGAACCGGTTCGAGACGAACTCGAACTCGGCAATCGAATCGCGGCTGAATTTCGGCTGACCAAACGACTGCACCATGTTGTTGGTCACTTCCTGGCCGTCGATGTTCAGCTGGAAATTGCCGGCGCCACCCATCGGCGTATCGCTCGACGTGTTCTGCCGCGACCCTGGCGCGAGCATGGTCAGGTCGATCCAGTTGCGGCCATTCAGCGGAAGATCCTGCATCTGCCGCGGATCGACGTTCGCGCCAACCGTGGAGCTCACCGTGTCGATGAGCGGCGCCTCACCGGTGACGGTGACCGATTCCTGCACGGTTGACGGCGAGAGCTGGAGGTTCAACACGGCCGTCTGCCTGACGAGGAGGTCGACGGCGCGCGTGACGGTCGCGAAGCCGGGCAATTCAGCCGTCAGGCGGTGCGGTCCCGTGCGCACGGGCAGCTTGAACACGCCGCTTGTATCGGTGATGCCGACGAAGGTATTGCCGGTGGCTTCGTGGACTGCGGTGACCGTGACGCCGGGCAACACGCCGCCGGTGGCATCGGTGATAGTGCCGGTAATCGTGGCGTCCTGCGCGAACGCCCGTACCGGCATCATGAGAAGTGGGATCAAGAACAGCGAAGGGATAACGAGACGTCGGACTGCATTGTGACCCATCCGTCTTCCTCCCGAAAAAGTGCGCTGCTTATAACACAACTCAGGGACTGGGGACTGGGGACTGGGGACTGGGGAGTCGGGGCTGGGGGGCTTTCCCAGTCCCCAGTCCCCAGTCCCCAGCCCCCAGTCCCTAAAAGGCGCCTCCGATGTACGGAAGCATGCGGCCGAAGTAGATCACCCCAAGCCATAAGAAAATCTGTGAACCGGCAAGGATCTTGGCCGACAGCGGCGCGCTGTCTCCCCGCTCGAGCGCCCACACGTCGTCGAACAGCGTCAGATAGAGCACGTTGGCGCCTGCCAGCAGCATGAACAGCACTTTCAAATGGAACGCGACGTTGTCGATGTACTGGAAGGCCTGCCCGACGAAGAACAGCATGCCGGTGACCGAATTGATGACGAACCCCCAGACGCCCCACGGCAGCAGCCGATGGATGTCGATGAAGGGCGCGTTGCGCATGAAGCCGAGGATGCGCAAATTGCCGACCAGGACAACGCCAAACAGGAGCGAGAGTCCGATGAAGTGGAGCGCCTCGAGCGTCGGCCAGGCGTTGGGATGATGGAATTGGTAGTACCTGATCGCCGCTTCGCGCAGTGACGCGGGCGCCAAGGCACCCACCGCTGCCGCCGGGGCCTCGCCGGGCGCAAGGATTTCGGGGTGTGTGATCTCGCCGCCGAGATTGGCGGCATTCGCCATCAGCGCAATGGTGACGACGGAAAGCAGCAGCACCGACGGCACCGCCCACTTCGAGCGCCCGGTCGGCTTGCGTGCCTGCCACAATCCAAACCACGCCGCGACGCCCGTTGCTTCCATGAACGTCAGCGCCAGCAGCGCCGCGCTCTGATGCAGCGCAATCAGCTCGAGATTGACACCGGGACGCTCCTTGACGACGGCCTCGGCCGAATGGCCGGTCATATACGTCGGCAGCGAGACGAGCGCGATGGCGAAGAAAAGCGCGAACGATGCGCGCAGCAGATCGTCACTCTTCTGGGTCAACGCGAGCAGCAGCACGCCAAACGCGATGATGGTGCCGACGGTAGGGACGTGATTGAGCAGCAGATGAAGATGTACGAGGTTCATGGTTATCACCGAACGTGGAGACGGACCCGAAGGTCCGGCTCTACTGCAGATAAGCTATGAAGCGACCGGTCGTGATGACGCCGACCCAGACCGCAAGCGCCACGGCGGCCATCCCTCTGACGCCGGCAGGAATGATTCCGTCGCTGGCGTCGCCCGTCACGAATTTCTGCAATGGGACGGCAAGGACGACGCCGACGGCGATCAATGACAGCTTCGCGTAATAGATCGGCTGGTTGCCGGTAATCGTCGCATGCGCGGCAAAGAGGAGGCTGCCGGTGATCGCATTCAGCCCGAAGCCCCACCAGAAGATCCTGAAGAGCGTGCGCAGCGACGAGATGGGCAGCGGCCGTCCGACCCCGACGAGCCTCAGGCAGACGATGAACATCACGCCCGCGGTCAACCCCATGCCGACGCTGTGAAAGAAGAGAATGGTTGGAAAACTCCAGATCGATTCGTCTGTGGCGATCCAGTTGGCGATGGACAGCCCCTGCAGCCATTCAAAAAATGATTCCATTGGACCTTTTACGATGGTGAGATGAGCGGCGCGTAGTCTAGCGTGCCGCCGAACGTTTCAACAAGGATCCTCCACATGAAAATCGGATTCATCGGACTCGGGACGATGGGCGGACGCATGGCCGCAAGCCTGCGTGCCGCGGGTCACGAGCTGTGTGTGAACGACATTCGGCCGGAAGCTGTTCGCCCGCATGTCGCCGCTGGTGCGGTCGCCACACCGACGGCCCGAGAGGTTGGCGAAGCGTCAGAGATTGTCTTCACTTCGCTGCCAGGGCCAGCCGAGTTCACCGACGTCACGTCCGGCGAACATGGCCTGATTCACGGGATGAAGCGGGGTGCGGTGCTGTTCGACTTGACGACCAACTCGCCGACGACGATCCGGTGCATCCACGACACCTTCAAAGCACGCGGACTTCACCTGCTCGACGCCCCCGTCAGCGGCGGCCCCAAAGGTGCGGAGACCAGGCAGCTCGCGATTTGGGTCGGCGGCGACGAGACGACATACCGGACACACGAACGCCTGCTGCGCGACATCGGCGATCAGCCGTCCTACATTGGACCGATCGGCACGGCGTCGGTGGCCAAACTGGTCCACAACTGCGCGGGGTACACGTTGCAGGCCGCCCTCGCGGAAGTGTTCACGATGGGGGTGAAGGGTGGCGTCGACCCGCTCGTCTTATGGCGCGTCGTTCGACAGGGATTCGTCGGCCGCGCGCGCGTCTTCGATCGCCTCGCCGATCAGTTCCTGCCGGCGGTGTTCGATCCGCCGAACTTCCGGCTGCATCTCGCCCACAAGGATGTGTCGCTGGCCACCGCCCTCGGGCGCGAGCTCAACGTCCCGATGCGCCTCGCCAACCTCGCACTGGAGGAATTGACAGAGGCTGTGAATCGCGGCTGGAGCGAACGCGATTCACGCGTGGCGATGCTGCTGCAGGAGGAGCGTGCCGGCGTGCAGATTCAAGTGGCGCCTGAGCGGATTGCTGAAGCGCTGCGCCAGGATGGGTAGTGGTTGGTGGTTCCCGGTTGGGGGTTATTCGCCCACGATGTCGCGCGCCCTGCGTCGACCGTGCACTTGCCGATGAATCGGTTGTGGTCATAAAATTCTGGTCATGGCAAACCAGCGGACCACCAGCAGGCGCGCGCGACCGAGCAGGCGCTCCGGAGACGCAGGCGGACATATCGCGGCGGCGACGTTCAAGACCAGGTGTCTGGAACTGATGGATCGCGTCCGCGAAACAGGTGCCGAATACGTCGTCACCAAACACGGAACGCCGGTGGCGAAGCTGGTTCCCTACAAGCACGCCAAGACCGGGTCTCCCTTCGGGTCGATGAAAGATACGGTTCTGGAGTACAAGCGCCCCCTCGATCCGACCGACGACGAGTACGACATCAATCGTCGCTGACTTGTGCTCCTCCTCCTCGATACCCACGTGTGGGTCTGGGCGGTCGAGGGGAATGTCCGCCGTATCGGGCGCCGCACCCGCCAGTTACTTGCACGAGCCGGGTCGCAGGACGCGCTCCGCATCTCACCGGCAACCGTGTTCGAGCTGACCGCGCTTCACACAGCGGGACGTGTGCGCCTGACGCGGCCGATCGACCAGTGGGTGCGCGACGCGCTCGAAGCAGCGGGTGTACGCATTGCCGCGCTGTCGCCAGTCATTGCGCTTGATGCCGGCCAGATTCCGCGCGCGGCGCTTGGTGATCCACTGGATCGCCTGCTGGTTGCGACCGCTCGGCAAATGAACGCAACCTTTCTCACGAGCGACTCGCGAATCCTTGAATACGCCGTCCACACGGGCAACGTGCACGCGCACGACGCGAGCCGTTGAGCCCGGGCTGGAAGCGTATCGCTATTTCGGCGACACGATCTGCTTGAGCGCTGCATCCCAGTTGAGCACGACGGTGATCGGCGAGGTCGCGCTGTCGGCCGCGGTCATATTCAGCAGGAACCGCTGCCCGTCCGGCGCGACTGCGTACTGTGCTTTTGACAAGGACCCGCCGAAGCCGTTATTGGCGCCAATCGCAATCCGCGCGGCGAACAGCATCACCGGCGTCCCGGAATTTAACGTCCGCGTTTGCGACGCGCCGGTGATCGGTACTGCCATCAGACGATTGCCGAGCGTCAGATAGAAGAGCTCATGGCCGTCGCGTCGCCACCGGGGATAGATGCCTCCGCCAGTCGAGATCTGACGCTTGACATCCGGGCCCGGAAACGATCGGACGAACACTTCATAGGTGCCCGTCTCGTTCGAGGCATACGCGAGCCGCCTCCGGACGGGACTCGCACCAGTGCGCCGTTTGTATTCGGACTGAACAAGATGACCCCATCGCGATTCCAGGTGCCTCCGCGCGTCGAAGGCGCATCAGCGAGTCTGCGGCCGCTTGATCAGGCAACGGCGCAGCCACTCGCAGGCACCGAGGGCGAGAGCTGCAAACCTTTGTCTCCATTCGCAACGAACGCCAGCTTGCCGCTACACCTGATGCCAGACGCGCGTTCATGCCCTTCTCGTGCGCCGCCGCGAGGGCACGGGCGATTTGGAGCGCAGCCTCGACGGCTTTCCTGATCGGCAGTGTCCCGTGACTCAGCCTCTCGCGCAGCGAGTCGCCTTCAAGCAGCTCGAAGACGATGTACGCGGCGCGGTCATATGTGCCGATGTCGAAACCCGCGAGGATGTTCGGCGCGCGCTTCCTGCTCGAACCGCGCGAGGCGTTCCGGATCCGACGAAAAGGCAGAGGCAGCACTTTAACGGCGACCTCACGTCGCCACCGCGTATCGCGTGCCCGATACACCTCACCCATGCCGCCGCCGAGCGGTGCGACGATTTCGCGCGCTCCCTTTCCGTGAACGTGAGTTGCCTCGAGCGGCCTATTTGAGAAGACCTTCCTCAGAGAGGACCTTCCGCGCGATGCGAAAGGCTTCGACACCGGCCGGAATCCCCGCGTAGATCGCCACCTGAAAGAGGCAGTCCCGGATTTCTTCAGGCGTGCAGCCATTGCGGAGCGCGCCGCGCACGTGCAGCTCGAACTCATGCGCGCGGTTCAGCGCGGCGATCATGCACAGGTTGTTCAGGCTGCGCTGCTTGTTGGTGAGGACGGACCGCGTCCACACCTCGCCCCAGCAGTACTGGGTCACGAGACGCTGAAAGTCACGATTGAAGTCGTCGGCGTCCGCCGTTGCCTTGTCGACGTATTCGTTGCCAAGCACCTGCCGTCGCACGGCCATCCCTTTGTTGTAGAGCGTCTCGTCGGCCACGGATTCTCCTTCGGAAAATTGCATTCTAGTCTCGGAACCTGCGATCGATCGGCACGTGCATCGCCGGTATCGACCGGCCTTCGTCGTCACGAAGCGCGTGCTGGAAGAGCCCACGCGCAATGAAGTGGTCGTCACGCGACGCCTCTTCAATCGTGGCGACGATCGAGCAACAGCAGTCGCGGCCGGCGATCCGACTCGACCACGTCGCGGCGGTTTCACGCGCGATGATGTCGCGCAGCCGCGCGATCGTGGCGGCTGGATCCCGCGAGTCGTTTCGCAGCTCTGGATCCAGGCCGACGACGTCGCAGAAGGTATCCCAGAACCGCTGCTCGATCGCCCCGACGGCGAGCATTCTGCCATCACGCGTCGGATACAGCTGATAACGCGGGCTTCCGCCAGTCACGAGATCGTCGCCGTTGCCCGGCCACTCGCCGGTTGCGAAGCCGCGGCCAAGGGCCCAATACGTCAGCGTGAACAGGTTGTCGCTCATCGACACGTCAAGATATCGTCCTCGCCCCGTCCGTTCGCGTTCGCGCAACGCGAGCAGGATGTTCATCACCGCCGGGTACGAGCCGCCGGCGATATCCGCCATCAATGCCGGTGGCAGGACAGGATGCGAGGGCGGTCCCATCGAGAGCGACAGCAGACCCGACTCCGCGATGTAGTTCACATCGTGCGCGGCGACATCGCGTCTGGGACCGGTCTGACCGTAGCCAGTGATTGAGCAGTAGATGATGCGCGGATTGATCGATGAAACGGAGTCGTAATCGAGGCCGAGGCGGGTCATCACACCTGGCCGAAACTGCTCGACAACGACGTCCGCCCGCGCGATGAACGGCTTCAGTTGCTCGCGCTGCGCCGCGTCCTTCAAATCGATGACAACGCTCGTCTTGCCGCGATTGAGCAAGGCGAAGTTGAGGCTCTGCCTTCCCCACTTTGGCGTCCACGCGCGCATCTCATCGCCGCCGGGCCGCTCGACCTTCACGACCTCCGCACCGGCTTCGGCGAGTATCAGCGTCGCGAGAGGGCCAGGGAGCAGCGTGGAGAAATCGAGGACGAGGCATCCATCGAGTGGTCTCATGCTGGAAGATAACATCCTCGCGAGCCGCGATCGGGGTGCATGCACCGGGTTGCGTGCGAAATTTTCCAGCACGACCGGGCATATTCCCCAGACTCGCGCTCGTCGTCGCAAGGAACCTGATGGGGCTGCAGCCTTCGCTGCGAATGCGGCAAGGCATGCGGTTTGCCCACGCGCACCCTCGGAGGTGCGGTAATGACCGTCGATAGCATCCTGGTTCCAACCGATTTCAGTGCGACGTCTGACGCGGCTCTCCATTACGCGACGCAGATGGCCCTGACGTTGGGCGCACGGCTCTTTCTGATGCACGTGCCCGGGAAGACCGGCGAACATCTTGAGGCAAGTTTTCCGGTCGGACGATTCGAGACAGCCGCCGGCAAGCGTCTTTCATCCATCCTGACAAAGGAAGAACTCGAACGACTGCGCCCGGAATACGTCCTGCGCGTCGGCACACCGGCAGACGAAATCGTGCGCTATGCGGATGTCTGCGACGCCGATTTGATCATCATGGGCACGCACGGTCGCAGCGGTATCGCGCACGCGTTGATGGGCAGTGTGGCGGAGCAGGTGCTGCGAACGGCGCCGTGCCCAGTTCTGCTGGTCCGTGCTGCGAAGCGCGCTTCCGTAACGGATGCGACCGCCGTGTCCGTGCCGCCGGTCAAGAAGACGCTCGGACTAAGGTCGATGAGCTGACGTGTGCCTGTGATGAGTTCTGCCGGCGTCCGCGGCGACCGTGCTCACGCGGCGCCGCGGCGGCTCAACTCCACATGCACGCCTGACAGCCTCCTCAGGGTAGACCTAGCCACGCAGGTATGGGTCTGCGAGCAGACCAAGGTCGCGTTCGTCGCACTCTGGCGCTTCGTCCTGCCGATTGGGGTTCGGGTTGAGCCGACGCACGTACGTGTACGACGTCCACGGCTCCGCCAACACGTCAGGATCGGTGACCGTGAAGTTGTAGTACAGAAGGTCGCCGACACGCGTGAACCGTTCCGTCACTTCCATCTTGTCGGTATGGAAGTACCCCTCCCACCCGAGCCACGTTCTGTCGTTGAAGCCGACCGACTCGACGACGAGCGTGTCGCCTTCCCAATGCGCCAGCCCCATGCCGTTGAAGGTGGAGAACTGAAGATCGTTCTCGTCGCGCTTGCGGTTGTCGAGCGGCAGGATGCGAAGCGCGTTCTCAACGTTGTTGAACAACCAGATCTGCCGGTCCTTCTGGACGATGCGCCCCGGAACGTTCTGCCGCGGGACGCCGAGCGGCTTATAGCAGCCGTAGAACGGATCCTCCTCCACCTTGCCGTAGTCAAGGCTGCGCACTTTGTCCCAGAACTCGGGCTTGTAGAGCGGCTTGTTCCACTGCGCGCCGCGCTGCATGGCCGACTGGTCGGCCTCGAACGCGCCGTTGCGGCGCAGCCCAGGCACCTGGAACACGTTCGGGATGTTCCCGGTCCAGTTGCCGCTCAGATCCGGATGCCCGTCAGCATCGCGCGGCGTCTGCCCCGTCGGCATCAGCTGCGTGACGTAGCCGTCCTGTGGCGAGACGCGTCTGCCGGCTGGCGCATACGATGTCTGGACAGTGCGCAGCGGAAGGTTCGCGGTTCGCTGCGCGGTCGGCGGCAGTTGCCCTGCTGCGAGCTGCCTCGCTGGGGTTCCCTTCGCGACGTCCGGTATCGGAAACACGATGTACGGATTGGACCGGAAGAACGTGACCTTCAAATCGGCCAGCGGCTTGCCATCGAGCGTCCACTTGATGGTCGTCGGGAAGATCATCCAGACGTTCGGCTCGAGATCGCCGCGATAGTCGGCAAAGGTCGCGCCGTAGGTGTGCCCATTCCACTTGGCGGTAACCGCAACCGGCAGGCGGATCAATTCGGTCGGATCGTACGGACCCAATTTCGGGTGCTGTCTCGAGTCGTCCACCGTGACTGAGGTCTCGATACCGTCGTACGGCGACGTTCCGGTGAGCACGGTCCTCCCATCGGCGGTCTTGCTGACCGTGGTGTGTCCCTCCGCCTCGATCAACGACCACACCGCGCCAAACGGTGTGAGCTTGATGAGTGGCAGGCGATCGTTGAAGGTGTTCGCCGCGGCCGTCGCGCCTCGCCCCTGTTCCGTTTCGTTCCACGCATACTGATCCGCGAACACGCGGATCTCCTTCAACGGTTGCCCGTTTGCCTTGGCCCCGTTGAGAAACATGCGCATCGCTGGCAGGTAATAGGCGATGTGGAACTCGGCGTTGGTCAGCCGCGCCATCCCCGCGCCGTCAGCCATCGTCCCATCGGCCCTGAACTGCACGCCGATGACGTTCTCGACGCCCATGACCCTGCCGCGTCCCATCCCGATCGATTCAGCGACATCGCGAACGTCCTTGTTGAGGCATGGGCTCGCGATCTCATAGGCGGTAAACCCGTCGTCGTTCTGGGCGAACATCCCGTAATTGCCCTGCGCCGTATATCCGCTGGCGGGACATGTCGGCGCCTGATTGGCCGCCGCCGGCGCAGCACCACCACCTCGTTGCGCGATAACGGCAGCGGCAGTGAGGAGAACGGCAACTGAGAGCGCTATGACTGTTCGCATCGGATGACCTCTGACGTCTGGAGGGCGGATTCTAAAACAAAAAAGGCCGGCTAAGGCCGGCCTTTACGTATGGGAGCTGTAGGGGCCGGCTTTAGCCGGCCTAACGAATCCTCTAACCGCGCAAGAACGGATCGGCGAGCAGCTCAAGATCGCGCTCGTCACACTCCGTCGCTTCGTCCTGCCGGTTCGGGTTCGGGTTCAGCCGGCGAACGTAGGTGTACGAGGTCCACGGCTCCAGCAACACGTCCGGATCGTTGACGGTGAAGTTGTAATACAGCAGGTCTCCGTTCCGGGTGAACCGCTCGGTGACCTCCATCCTGTCGGAGTGGAAGTAGCCCTCCCACCCGAGCCACGACACGTCGTTGAAACCAACGGATTCGACGACCAGCGTGTCCCCGTCCCAGTGGGCCAGCCCCATGCCGTTGAACGTCGAGAACTGATGGTCGTTCTCGTCGCGCTTGCGGTTATCGAGCGGAAGGATGCGCAACCCGTTCTCGACGTTGTTCAGCAGCCAGATCTGGCCGTTCTTCTGAACGATGCGGCCCGGCACGTTCTGGCGCGGCACGCCGACCGGCTTGTAGCAGCCGTACGCGGGATCGGCGTCCGCCTTGCCGTAGTCGAGGCTTCGCACCTTCTCCCAGTACTCCGGCTTATAGAGCGGCTTGTTCCACTGCGCGCCGCGCTGCATGGCCGACTGGTCCGCCTCGAAGCCACCCGGACGGCGAAGACCAGGCTGACCGATCGGGTTGGGGAATCCAGCGCCCCAGTTGCCGGTTAGGTCCGGATGGCCGTCGGCATCGCGCGGCGTCTGACCGTTCGGCTTGATCTGCACGATCGCGCCGTCCTGGGGCGAGACGCGCTTGCCACACGGCGAATAGGAACACTGCACGGTGCGCAGCGGCAGGTTGCCCGTGCGTTGTGCGGCCGGCGGCAGCGGCGATGACGCGCCACTCTGCGCGGCAGGCGCCTGCGCCGATGGGCCGGGCGCCACGGCGACGGCAATCGCCATCGCGCACGCCGCCACAAACACGGATCGAATGGTCTGGCTCACGATCTCCTCCTACAGCTCGACGACGACGTACTCCTTGCCGGCGACAGTGATCGACCGCATGAATCCAAGCTTGCTGTTCGGATCGGGGTCCTTCCACGCCGGTGAGATGCGGTAGCTATAGGTGTCGCCGATCTTGAGGTCGGTCTTCACCTTGAGGCCCTGGCGAATGAGACCAGCCGGGCTCAGCGACTCGAGCTTCCAGGACTGGACCTTGCCGTCCGGCCCCTTTACGTCCACGTACCACCACGAATGCGGGTTCACGTTCTCGAGCTTGGTCAGCGTACCGGTAATCGTGAATTCCTTCTGCGTGTCGAATTCGGCGTTCGCAGAATGATGCGCCCGTACCGGAGCGCCAATCATCAGCAGCGCCAGCGCGGCGGCGGATGCGATGACAATTCTCTTCACCATGGTTCGCAAGTCCTTTCTGTCGTTGACGGGCCTAGTTGGAGGATCTCTGCTTCGCGATATCGGGTATCGGAAACACGATGTAGGGATTAGACCGGAAGAACGTCACCTTCATATCCGCCAGCGGCTTCCCGTCGAGCGTCCACTTGATGGTCGTCGGGAAAATCATCCAGACATTCGGCTCCAGGTCGCCTTTGTAGTCGGCAAACGTCGCTCCCCAGGTGTGCCCGTTCGCCTTCGCCGTCACGGCAACGGGCAGGCGAATGAGCTCGGTTGGGTCGTAGGGTCCCAGCTTCGGGTGCTGTCTCGAGTCTTCGACGGTGACGGCGACTTCGATGCCGTCATATGGTGAGGTGCCTGTCAGGACTGTCTTGCCGTCTGCGGTCTTGCTGACAACCGTGTGCCCCTCGGCTTCGATGACCGACCACATCGCGCCAAACGGCGTGAGCTTGATGAGCGGCAGGCGATCGTTGAATGTGTTCGCCGCCGTCGTCGCCCCGCGCCCCTCCTGCGCCTCGTTCCAGGCGTACTGGTCGGCGAATACGCGGATTTCGTTGAGGGGCTGACCGTTGGCCTTCGTCCCCTTCAGCATCATCCGCATCGCCGGGATGTAGTACGCCATCTGGAGTTCGGTGTTGGCGAGTTTGGCCATCCCGCCGCCGTCGGCCATCGTGCCGTCAACCCTGAACTGCACGCCAATCACGCTCTTGACGCCCATCAACTTGTTGCGGCCCATCCCGATCGATTCGGCGACCTCACGAACGTCTTTGCCGATGCAAGGGCTCGCGATCTCGTAGAACGTCTGACCGTCGCCGCCGTTCTGTCCGAAGCCGGCGTAGTACGCCTGCGCACCGTAGCCACTGGGCGGACATGCGGGCGGAGGACCCGCCGGCGCGGCACCCATTCCGCGACCGCCGCCGCCCTCCTGTGCGAGCAAGGCACCGCCGGCGATCAAGGCCCCAACACCCAATGCGAACGCTCTGCGCATGTGAAAACCTCTGAAAGAGTGCAAGCGAGTGTTTATAACTGGATTCGCAGGATGTCGCAAGAGCCGCCTCAGGCCCAACTCCGGCCATATCCACTTACGAAACAGACCGCGGGCAGGTTCCGTACTGAGCGAGAATCCAGAAATCCAAATGTCGATGGCCGACTGGTCCGTTCCATGAATCTCGCTGTCCTTCCGGGCGATGGCATCGGCCCCGAAATCACGAGTGCGGCGATACAGGTACTCGAGCACCTGAAGGGAACGCTGTCGCTCGACCTCGCGATCGAGGTTCACGAAATCGGCCTCGCAGCGCTGCACCGCACGGGTACGACATTGCCGGCGGCCGTGCTGGACGCGTGCCGCCGGGCTGACGGCGTGATACTCGGACCGGTTTCCACCGCGAGCTATCCTCCACGCGAACAGGGCGGCGTGAACGCGTCCGCGGCACTGCGCATCGAGCTCGACCTGTTCGCCAACGTTCGGCCGAGCCGCACTCGTGAGGGCCTCCCATACTGGGGCCGTACAGCGATGGACCTGGTGATCGTGCGCGAGAACACGGAAGGGTTCTACGCCGATCGAAACATGTACAGCGGCAGCGGTGAGCTGATGCCGACACCGGACCTGGCGCTGTCGATCCGCCGCATATCGGCGACGGCCTCGGCGCGGATCGCACGCGCGGCATTCGACCTCGCGGCTGCGCGCCGGCGCCATGTGACCGCGGTTCACAAAGCCAATGTGCTGCGCATCACCGAAGGGTTGTTTCTGCGCGAGGTGCAGACCGTCGCGCGGGCACACCCAGACATTGCCTACGACGAGCAGTTGGTCGATTCGATGGCGGCGCTCCTGGTTCGCGAGCCCTCTCGTTTCGACGTCATCGTGACGACCAACATGTTTGGCGACATCCTGTCGGACGAGACGGCGGAATTGTCCGGCAGCCTCGGTCTGGCGGCCTCGATCAACTTCGGCGACAGCCATTGCATGGCCCAGGCGCAGCATGGCTCCGCACCGGACATTCAGGGCCAGAACACGGCGAACCCAACGTCGCTTATCCTCTCGTCCGCCATGTTGCTCGACTGGCTCGGTCGTCGCCATCGGCACGACAACCTCATCGCGGCGGCACGTCTGATCGACCAGGCGGTCGATGTCGTGCTGGGCAGTCCTGCAAAACGGACGTCCGACCTCGGAGGTCCGCAAAGCACGACGGCGTTCACCGCCGACGTGTGTAAGGAAATCGATGCGCTCGCCGTCCGCTGACACGGCGACCTACGCACCGGGGGAGGACGCGGCGACCATCGAGCACCGCGCCTTCATCAAGGCCGCGTGGCGGCTCGTCCCGTTCGTCACGATCGGTTATCTGCTCAATTACATGGACCGCAACAACGTCGGCTTTGCCGCGTTGACGATGAACCGCGAAACGGGACTGACGGCCACACAGTTCGGGTTCGGCGCGGGCGTGCTGTTCTTTGGCTACAGCGTCTTCGAAGTCCCGAGCAACATCGCCCTCTATCGTTTCGGAGCGCGGCGGTGGATCGCGCGCATCATGATCACCTGGGGGCTGGTTTCTGCGGCAACCGCGTTTGTGCGGGGCCCGCAAAGCTGGTACGCACTGCGTTTGCTCCTTGGCATCGCGGAAGCGGGGTTCTTTCCAGGGATCACCTTTTATCTGGCCACGTGGTTTCCCGCGGAGTACCGCGCGCGGATGCTCGCCTGGTTTCTCGTCGCGATTCCTGCCTCGACCGTCGTCGGTGGACCAATCTCCGGCCTCATCCTGCAGATGGACGGCGTCGCCGGACTCGCCGGCTGGCAGTGGCTCTTCATCATCGAGGGCCTACCTGCCACCCTGTTGGGGATCGCTGCCCTTCGCGTGCTGCCCGATCGTCCTGAGGATGCGCCGTTTCTCACGGCGGAGGAACGCCGCCTGGTGCGCGCACGGATTGACAGCGAGCGCCGCGAGCGCGAAACGCGGCACCTTCTGCTCGCGCTCAAGGATCCGCGTGTCCTGATCCTGACGGTCGCCCAGTTCGGCTTCACTGCCGGGTCGTACGGCGTCGGCATCTGGCTGCCGCAGATCATGAAGGACGCACGGCTTTCGAATCTGACGATCGGCTTTCTGACCGGTGGCTGCTACATCGCCGCATCCGTCGCGATGCTCGTCTGGGCTGCATGGGTCGATCGCAGCGGACGCAAGATCAAGAACCTGACGCTGGCGTGTCTCGTCGCGGCGGCAGGGCTCATCCTCGCGATCGCGACGGCGAACTTCTGGCTCTCATTGATCTGGATCACGGTGGCGCTGTCCGGAATCACGTCCGCGCGGGCGATCTTCTGGACCATTCCGACGCGGTTTCTCACCGGTCTGGCTGCCGCCGGCGGTCTCGCATTCATCAACAGCGTCGCAACGCTCGGCGGGTTCGTCGGTCCGTACGCAATGGGGTGGTTGCGAGACGCGACCGGCTCGTTTTCCGCCGGCCTGATGGCGATGGCCGGCCTTCTCGCGCTCGCGACCGTGATGTCCTGGTCGCTGAAGCTGTTCGTGGCTCAGGAATAAGCCGTTCCCTTGCGGGGGCGAATACAATGGCGCGCGTGACTGACACCGCCACACTCCGTTACGGCCAGGACCGCGCTCTCCGAGGCCACCAGCTTCGCGCCGTGATCTCCGCCTCGGTCGGCACCACGATTGAGTGGTACGACTTCTTTCTGTACGGCGTCGCGGCCGCTGCGGTCTTTCCGCAGAAGTTCTTCCCGGGATCCGACCCGTTCGTCGCCACGCTCCTGTCGTTCACCACGTTCTTCGTCGGCTTCGTGGCGCGGCCCGTCGGCGCCGCGATCTTCGGCCACTTCGGAGACAAGGTGGGGCGTAAGAAGCTGCTCGTCTTCACGATGATCGTGATGGGCGCCTCGACGATGGCAGTCGGGCTCACGCCGTCCTACGAGGTGATTGGCATCTGGGGAGCCGTCTTCCTCACGCTTGGACGCATCCTGCAAGGGCTCGCGATTGGCGGCCAGTGGAGCGGCTCGGTGCTGATGGCTTCGGAGTGGACCGACCCGAAGCGTCGCGGCTTCACGACAAGCTTCGCGCAGATGGGCGCCCCCGCCGGCATGGTGCTCGCCAACGGCGCGCTGGCGCTGATGACCGGGCTGACCTCGGATCAGGCGTTTCTCGACTGGGGGTGGAGAATCCCGTTCCTCGCCAGCGTTGCGCTGGTGATCACCGGGTTTTATATCCGCTCGGGCGTCAAAGAGACGCCCGTCTTCGAGGAGTTGAAGAAATCCGGCGCCATCGTCAAAGCACCGCTCGTCGAAGTGCTGCGCCGCAACGGTAAAGAAGTGGCGCTGTCGGCACTCCTTCGCACGAGCCAGCAGGTGTGCTTCTACATCTACACGACTTACATCATCACTTATGCGACTACCGTGCTTGGCTTCGGCCGGGGGCTGGTGTTGAACATGGTGATGACGATGGCGCTCGTGTCGTGCTTTGCCAATCCGCTGTTCGGCCACTTATCGGACAAGTACGGGCGCCGCACGATTACCGCCATCGGCTGCGCGCTCATGCTGGTCTATCCGTTTATCTACTTCGGTCTGCTGGACACCAGATCGCTGCCGCTCGTGTTCCTCGCGATCCTGCTGTCGAACCCGATTCAGGACATCCAGTACGGGCCGCAGGCCGCGTTCATCGCGGAAAGCTTTCCCGCGTCGTTGCGGTATAGCGGCTCGTCGCTCGGATATCAGCTGGCATCTATCACTGCGGGTGGTCCAGCGCCAATCATCGCGACACTGCTGCTGCGGGAGTACGGCACGTCGACGGCAATCGCCTGGTATATCTCCTTCTGCTCCGTCGTCAGCTTGATCTGCTGTTTCCTGCTCAAGGATCGGACGGGGGAAACCGATCATCGGTAGGGTCGGCTGAAATGGGCCGGCTAACGCCGGCCCAACTACCTACGTATGCCGGCCCCTACAACGTATACGTAGGGGCCGCCTTTAGGCGGCCCGTCAGGCCACTCCCCTCTTCTTCCAGTAACGCACCAACCCTCGCCAGTTGAATTCGAGGGGGCCGACGAATTCGAGCGGCCTGATTTCCTGCTCGTCGACGGCGCGGCGGACATACGCGAACACGTCGTCTTTGAATTGCTCGTACTTCGCTTCGTCCGACGCGTCGGTTTGGATGGCGCGGCGAGCCATTTCGGCGACGTCGCGAAGGCTCGCTTCGATATCGTCCAGATGCTCGGCAGCGCCGGCATAGGGGCCGAAGTGCGTGATGAACACCGTCTCGGGTTTCCAGTCGCGTATTTTCGCGAGGCTGTCTCTCCACGCCTCCAGATCGATGTCCGGCGGCGGCGTCGGCGGCAGCGTGAAGACCTTCGACGTGAATCGCAGACCCGCCGTGTCCCCGGCCCACACCAGACCACTTCGATCGTCGAAGTAACTCACGTGATGTGACGCGTGACCCGGCGTGTATCGGACATCGAATGGCCGCCCACCCGCCGTGATCCGCGCGTGTTCGCCGAGCACCTGCAGGTTTGATTCGGGCACGGGAATCACCTGCCCCCACAGCCGCGCGACTCCCTCGACGCCCCAGAGTTGATTGGCGCTGTTAATCAGTTTCGACGGATCGACGACGTGTGGAGCGCCCTTCTCGTGCACGAATACCCGTATCCGCGGGTTGTCGCGCACCAGCAGGCCGGTGGCCCCCGCATGATCGAGGTGGATGTGCGTGATGAGGACTGACTCGATGTCGCCGACGCCGATTCCCTGCGCAGCCAGCGACGCGTGGAGCGTGTCGATGCACGAGCCCGGGCCCGGGTCGATCAACACAGCGCCGGCATCGCCGGCGTAGACGCCAGTAGCGATCGCCTTCGGCGTGTCGCAGAAATTCAGATCGATATACGCGATATCTGAGGCTATCGAGGGCACCACGCGAGTCTAACGCACGCGGGCCGAAAGACGGGTCATCGGAGAGGCGGACCTTCAGTCCGCCTATGTCCGGGGCATCGGACGCGGCGGCGGCAATTTCAAGACGCGGGCTTTCGCCGCGCGGAACTCCGCCGTGTCGCGGGTCCCGCCGCGGCTGCGCGCCGTCGCCGCCCTCAGCTCGGCGACCCGGTCCTCTGGCGACGGATGCGTGGAAAAGAACACTTCAACAGCATCCGGATTACGATTCGCCTCGCGCCGCAAGACGTCGAAGAGCTCGATCATCCCGCGCGGGTCCCAGCCGGCCTTTGTCATGATCTGAAGTCCCACCCGGTCGGCGTCCCGCTCATCGTCCCGGCTGAACTTGAGGAACACACCATTGGTTACCAGCGCGCCCGCCACTTGTGCGGCGCCCGCGCCACCGGCATTCCCCAACATGGCGCCGAGCATGCCGAGGCTCCACCTCGCGAGCACGGCCTTCGTCATCTGATCGGCAGCGTGACGCTGTGCGATATGTGCGATTTCGTGCGCCAGCACACCGGCGACTTGCGACTCATTGCCGGCTGCGTGAAGCACGCCGCGATTGATCCACACAGGTCCGCCCGGCAGTGAGAACGCGTTGATCTCCCGGTAGTTCGCGACGGTGAACGAGTATGGGTACTTCGCGCCGGGCGCCGCTCGTGCGAGCCGGCTGCCGATCCGCCGGATGTAGGCGCTCACCTGCGAATCGCGGAGCTGCGCCATCTGTTTCCGCACCTGCGCGTTTTCCTCACGGCCAATCTCGATTTCTTGGGGGATGGAGACGATCGTGAATCCGGCGAGTGCAACGACCGCAAACGATCTGGGGGGTCCGAAAGGACCCGGGAATGGTCTACACGCGCGGCGTAGGGGCAGCAGGCATCTGCTCCGGGCGATGACGACGGAGACGAGCGTACGCAGCGGTGAATTCAACGCCGTACATGAGGATAACGGACGACACGTAGATCCACAGCAGGAAGACCACGACAGCGGCAATGGAGCCTTGAATCAAGGCCAGCCGCGAATTGCGCGCGATGTACAACGAAAAGCCGTCGAAGGCGAGCCGCCAGAGAACCCCGGTCAGCGCGGCGCCGACCCAGACGTCTCGAAACCGCGTCTTCGCGTTCGGGATGAAATAGAACACGAGCCCGACGCCGAAGATGAGGATGATCGTCGCGGCGTATCGGAACATCCACGTCTGCACCGCGCGTAGCCACTGAAAGCGCAGCAGCATGACGCCGAACCACGATGCCTCCGCCACCTGGATGGTCGTTACGAGCAGCAGGCCGACGATCATCACCAGACCTGCAGCAACGAGCATCAGAAACGACACCATGCGGTGCTTGAGGAAGCTGCGCTGCTTTTCGACGCCCCACGCCTCGTTGACGGCACTCGTGATGGCGCCGAAGACGCCGAGCGACGACCAGATCAGAGCCAGGCTGCCAGCGACGCCAACCTGGATCCGCGACTGCCTGAAGGCGTCGAGTTGCGCGGCAACGAAGTCCAGCCGCGTAGGAAAGTAGCGGAAGACGAAGGTGAGGACAGCGAGGCGTTGATCTTCGCTCGCCGTAATGGAGCCGAGCAGCGAGATGACCAGCAGCAGAAACGGAAACAGCGAGAGTAGCGCGTAGTAGGCGATTGACGCCGCGTGCGTCAGATCGTTGCTGTTGACGAGCTCGACCAAGCCGCGCCACAAGGCCTGCGCGGTCCACCGAAGCTCGACCCGAAGCCGATTCACGCGCCGATTATGGCTCAGGGCTCAGGGCTCAGGGCTCAAGCCAGTTAGGCCTGAAGCCCCATGAGCCTCGAGTCTTGAGCCGTGAGCCGACGTCGCCTACGAGCGACCGAAGTCCGGTCCGCCGGTGGATCCGCCGCCGTAGTTGCTTCCCGTGTTGCCGGGATAGCTGCCGCTGCCGGAGCTGTAGCCGCTGCCGGTACTGCCGCTCGCGTAATTCCGCGCTTCGTCGGCGCCGCGGTTGACGGCGTCGCGAGCCTTGTCCACCATCTCGCGGCCGCGCTCGGCCCACGTGCCGGCGGTTTCGCGGGCGTGTTTGTACTGCTCCGAAGCGGCGTTGCTCAAGTTGCGCGCCTGTTCGCCGAGCGCACCGCGCAGCTCGGAGCCCGCCTTCGGCGCCAGCAGCATGCCGAGTCCCGCCCCGAGCACGGTGCCGGTCAGCAGGCCCATCATGAATCCGCCGCCGCCGCTGCCTTCGTTGTCATACCGATCAAAGCTGTCCGCCATTGTGTTGCTCCTCCCTCTCATTGGCCGCTCTCTCGATTCCAACCCTGTGACCATTGAATTCGTATTTATTCACGCGTGTTCGTGCGCACCGCGCGGTGCGCGCCGCCCCGGGTGAAAGAAGCCATCAACCGCCGCTCGCGCCGCATAGAACAGTCCGGCGGCACGCTGCAACCGCGAATTGACCGACGAGCGCACGCGCCACGCAGTCTCATCAACGCGGTTAATCGTCTGTTGAATGGCGGAATCCACCCGTTCTGTTCGAGTGCTGACCCGCGACGTCACGTCGCGGAGATCTCCGAGAATCGCATCGACACGCGTCATCAGCGTGTTTGCGCGCGCCACGAGCGGAGCGATTTGGCGCTGCTCGATTTCGCGCACGGTGCGCATCGCTCGGCCATACAGGCGAAACGCCATGACGCCAAGCCCAATCAGCAGAATTGCCTCGACGACGCTGACCGCTGCCATGATGCCGAGCAGCAGATTCGTCGTGTCCAGATTTCCGGTATTCATCTCGGCCGCTCCATCAGTGCGACGCGCCGGAACCGGGGAACGGCGACTGCGCGCGCGCCGCGTTGAATTCGTTCATCACGCGGAGGCCGTCGTTGGCCATCTCCCCGAGCTTCTCGATCGTTTTCTGGAACCGCCCAAATTCACGACGCAAATCGTCGACGGCAGGCTCGATTCGTTCACGTACGTGCTTACCTGCGTCGGTATAGAAGAGGTACGTAGCTGCTGCACCAATAACCGCCCCAACGACTGCTCCGACGACCACGACACGAGATTGGTTCACACGCTCCTCCTTCAACGACCCAACGATAATTGCCCTCCAAAACAGGTGCCACGCTCAAGGTGCCGCGGCATTCGCCATCTTCAGCTCCCCACGATTGAGAAACAACGTTAGCGCCACACCGTCCCAACGCTCCTTGTCTGGGCTGTTTAGCGCGGTTTCACCTAAACCGATGAAGCCGACGTTCCGGGGCGGCACGTCGTATTGGCCGACGATGTACTGCCGCACGATGCCCGCGCGTCGTCGCGATAGACGCAACCGTTCCGCGGAAGTTGGGGCGGGAGCGTAGCCTTCTACGACAAGCGGGTTACTCGGCATGTACTTGAGGTAGGTGGACATCGCCGAATCGATGCGGGCTCGTCCACTAGCGGACAAAACCTCCGTGCCATCCGCGCCAGGCTCGAACAGTAGCGGCGCGCGCACCCAGATGCGCATCGCCTTCCGCTTCCCGTTCTCGAGCACACCCGTCTGGTATTCGGCGGGCGAAATCGCGTCGAGGTCGTAGTAGCCGCGCCGGTTGAAAAAGCCGCGCAGGAGGAAGTTGTGCTTCATCGCCTCCATGTTGTCGGCGAGATCGGCGGTCGCCTCACGCGCCTGGCTGATCGTCGTTCGCATGTCTGCGACCAGCCCCTGCGCCGGGCCGTCCTTCGACCGGAAATCGACGATCGCCCGACGCGTTTCGTCGGAGACCTGATGGAGGTTGCCCATCACGTCCTGCGCCTGGCGCGTAACCGCCTGCAACTGCCGATAGAGGTCGTCGTTGTTCACGAGCTTGCCGACGGTACCCTGCCCACTGTTGATCTTCGTCATCAGCTCGCGCGTGTCGTTGGAAATCAGGCGGCCGTTGGCAGCTATCGCCTCCAGATCCGGCCTCATCGTGTCGAGCAGCGCGTGGACCTCTTCGGCGGTGCCCGCGACTTCCTTCATCGCGGTTTCCGCATCGCCGCGGAGCGCAGCGACGGTGTCGCCAATCATCATCATCGTGTCGCTCGCGTCCTGCAGCAGGTCGCTGATTTGAAACGGCTCTCGTCCCGGAATGGTCCCGCCGTCGGCGACGGGCGGCGCCTGGTCAGTGCCCGCGCCGATGTTCACGAACACGCCTCCGACCAGCCCTTCCGTCTGCGGCACGGCAATCGAATCGCTACGGACAATCGGATGGAGCGCCTCGCGCACCTCCATCTTGACCCTGAACTTTTCGGACGGCCTGCTGGGCGGCTGGATGTCGATCACTTCACCAGCACCGGCGCCGGCGACCCGGACTGGGGCGCCCGTCTCCAGTTGGCCGAGACGTGAAAGCTCCGTATAGACGGTGAAGCGACGCTCGAACAACATTCGTCGGTCGCCGATCATGAACAACGCAACGGCAAACGACAGCAGTCCTATCAGGACGAATGCGCCGGCACCGACCGCCCGCTTTGAGATCACCGTTTATCCGGCTCCTTCAGCTCTCATAAAAGCGCGAACCAGTTCGTTTTCACTTCGGTCCAGCTCCGAGGCGGTCCCGCGTTCGATCACGTGCCCTTCGTGCAGGAGCGCAAGCTCGTCGCCGATGTGGCGCGCACTCGGGATGTTGTGGGTGACGACCACGAGCGTCGTGCCGCTTCGCTTCAGGTCGGCAAGGAGCTGATCGATCTCGCCAGCGGTGATTGGATCGAGCCCGGCACTCGGCTCATCAACCAGCAGGATGTCAGGGTCGAGCGCCATCGCGCGGGCAAGGCCCGCACGTTTCCGCATGCCGCCGGAGAGCTCCGCGGGCATCTTGTCGTAGTTGTTCTCGAGGTCCACGTCCGCAAGCTTTGCGCGCGCGACCTCGCGGATCTTCGGATCGGGCCAGTCGGTATGCCGCCGAAGCGGAAACGCGACATTCTCGCCAACAGTGATCGAGTCGAACAGCGCCGCTTCCTGGAACAAGAAGCCCATCGACCGGCGAATCTCGGACAGCTCGCCGCGACGAAGCGCCGCGACATCCTTGCCGTGGACGAACACATGGCCGGTGTCGGGTCGCATCAGGCCGATGATGTGCTTCAGCGTCACGCTCTTCCCCGTGCCGCTCCGTCCGAGCAGGCAGAACGCCGAGCCTTCCGGAACGTCCAGACTCAGGTCGTCGAGAACCTTGTGGCCGTCGAACGATTTGCTGACATGTTCCAGGCGGATGGCAGGTTCCCCGCTCATGCCTGCTCCGGAAACACGAAAAAGATCAACTTCACGAGGACAACGTTCACCAGGATGATGCAGACCGACGCCAGCACGACGCTGCTGGTCGACGCGCGTCCGACGCCTTCGGTGCCGCGAGACGTGGTGAGTCCGAGGTACGAGGCGACCGTCCCGATGATGAATCCGAATACGGCGGTCTTGAGCGTCGAGGGCACGAAGTCGCTGAATTCAACCAGCGAGAACGCACGGTGGAAATAGAGCTGCGCTGACATGCCGCTGATCGACGCCTCAGCGACGTAGCCGCCGAGCATGCCGGCGAAGTCCATCACCGTCGTCAGCAGCGGCATCGCGATGATGCAGGCAAGGATCCTGGTGACCGCCAGGAACTTGAACGAATCGACGGCAACGGCTTCGAGCGCGTCGACCTGTTCGGTCACCTTCATCGCCCCGAGCTCCGCGCCGATGCCTGCGCCCACACGACCCGCCACGAGCAGCCCCGCCGACAGCGGGCCGGTCTCGCGAACCAGCGCAATTGCAAGTCCCGCTGGAATCATCGCTTCGGCGCCGAACCGCTCGAGCGACGCGCGGGTGTGCATCGACAGCACCACGCCGACGGCAAATCCTGACAACCCGACAAGTGGAAGGGAACGCCAGCCGATCTCGAAGACCTGGCGCCAGGTTTCCTTGAATTCGTAGGGGGGAACCAATGATGTGTAGAGCGCCCGACCGCCAAACAGCGCGACGTCGCCTACCCAGGCAAGCAGTCCAAGTACAAGGCCTCCGAGGCGATCGAGCACGCCTCGGCTGTGTGCAATGGCCTAGCCAGCCGTCGTGGACGAGGCTGCTGCCGCGCGTTGAGCGGCACGCTGATCCTTAATGTCGTGCTTCTTCATCTTGCTGTAGAGCGTCGGTCGGTACAAGCCCAGAATCTGCGCCGCCTCCTGCTTGTTCCAATTCGTTCGCTGCAGTGTCTGCACGATCGCCATCTTCTCGATTTCCGCGAGCGTCCGGTGGGGAGGAATCGTGAACTCCTGCGCGGGACTTCCCTCTTCGCGGATCGTTTCCGGCAGGTCGTTCGGCGTGATTTCTCCCGTCTTGCATACGAGGACGGCTCGTTCGATGGCGTTTTCCAGCTCGCGCACGTTGCCCGCCCACCGATTGCGGATCAACAGATGGTAGGCAGCCGGCGAGATGGCCCTGACGCTCTTTTGATACCGCTGATTGAATTTCGCGAGGAAATGATTGCAGAGCAGCGGAATGTCCTCGCTCCGTTCGCGAAGCGGCGGGACGCGGAGCGTGATGGTGTTGATGCGGAAATAGAGATCCTCCCGCAGCTTCCCTTCCCGAAGCGCCGTTTCCAGGTCGATGTTGGTGGCGCAGATGAGCCGGAAATCGACGTGTACGATCCGATCGCTGCCAATCGGCCGGTATTCGCGTTCCTGCAGCACTCGCAGGAGCTTGGTCTGTAGGTATGGCGGCATCTCGCCGATCTCGTCGAGCAGTAGCGACCCGCCTTCGGCCATTTCGAAAAGGCCGACTTTGTCGGTATTGGCGCCCGTGAATGCGCCTTTTTTGTAGCCAAACAGCTCGCTCTCAATCAGGTCCTTGGGGATTGCCGCGCAATTGATCTTGATGAACGGACCTTTGACCCGATTTGAGTTGTAGTGGATCGCGTTGGCAATCAGCTCCTTGCCGGTCCCGTTCTCACCCTGGATGAGGATGTTGGCGTCACTGGCGGCAACACTCTCGACCAGCTCGAACAGCTCCTTCATCTTTTTGCTTTGGCCAACGATGTTCGCGAAGCTGTACTGGCCGCGGATCTGGTTTTTTAGCTGCTGATGCTCGGCACGCTCCTGCGTGCGATCGATAGCGCGGCCGAGGATGTTCATCAATCCTTCTTGGCTCACCGGTTTTTCGAGGAAAAAAAAGGCTCCCGCCTGTCCCGCTTCGACGGCGCGGGCAATGGTTCCTTGACCACTGATGACTATTACCTCAGGGGACGGATCGACTTCCTTGAGCCGCCGCAAGAGTTGAACGCCATCGAGGTCGGGCAGCATGAGGTCGGTGACGACCACGTCCGGCCGCCACTGTTTGAAGATTTCCTCGCCACGGGTTCCGATAAGCGCCGTCCGAACCTCGTAGCCTTCAGCTTCGATGACCATCTTCAACCACTCAGTCATCGCCGGCTCGTCGTCGATTGCCAGGACGCGGCGGCGCCGTTTACTCGCGGTGGAAGAAGAAGGCTGACTTGCCATGCGTCACAGGCTCGTGCGGCGAGCGCCAAGCCGGCGCTCGCCACGTCTGCGAATCATACAGACATCGGAGCACCGAACTCAAACCGTACATTTTGTAAAGATTTCATGCAGCTGAGCTGCGCGCAATCCTATAATGCCCGTCGGATGGCGCAGTCGGAAGACCCTCGAAAGAATACTGACGAGGCTGAGGCCACGCCTGAACGAGGGCAGAACTGTGCACAAGCCAGCGACGCCATGGTTTGCGAGCGTTGCGGCAAGGCGGCGATGTACCGGATGCACGCCGTCTGGCGCTGTCCTGAGTGCGGGTTCAAAACGGATTGTTGCGGCTGGTGATGGACAGGATTTCCTCCAAAATCCGCACAGACAGCCCGGAATTCAAAGCGAATCGCGACACGATGATAGCGGCCGTTGCGGAGCTTCGCGCGCGGCTGGCGCAGGCACGCGAAGGCGGCGGCTCTCGCTACCTTCAGCGGCACCGCGAACAGGGCAAGCTGTCGGTGCGGGAGCGCATCGATTTGCTTCTCGACGAAGGCTCGCCGTTTCTCGAACTGTCGCCGCTGGCCGCCTGGGAGATGTACGACAGCGAGGCACCAGGCGCGGGGCTTGTGACGGGTGTCGGCCGCGTCATGGGGCGCGAAATACTCATCGTCGCCAACGACGCGACGGTCAAGGGCGGCACCTACTACCCCATCACGGTCAAGAAACACCTCCGCGCGCAGCAGGTCGCCCTCGACAATCGCCTGCCTTGTGTGTATCTGGTCGACTCCGGAGGCGCGTTCCTGCCGCTGCAAGCGGAGGTATTTCCCGACAAGGAGCATTTCGGGCGCATCTTTTTCAACCAGGCACGGATGTCGGCGGAATCGATTGCGCAGATTGCCGTGGTGATGGGCTCGTGCACCGCGGGCGGCGCGTACGTCCCCGCAATGTCCGACGAAACGATCATCGTCAAGGGAACGGGAACCATTTTTCTCGGCGGCCCGCCGCTGGTGAAAGCGGCAACGGGTGAAGACGTCACCGCCGAAGAACTCGGTGGTGCCGACGTTCACACGCGGCTGTCAGGAGTTGCCGACTACCTCGCCGAGGACGACGCGCACGCGCTGCGGGTCGCGCGAACGATCGTCTCCACGTTGAACACCTCGAAGACGCTTCCGTCCGACGTCACCGAACCCGAAGAGCCGGCCTACGACCCGCAGGAGCTGTACGGCGTCGTCAGCGCGGACGTGCGCAAGCCCTACGATGTCCGTGAAGTCATTGCGCGTCTTGTGGATGGTTCGCGGTTCGACGAATTCAAGGAGCGATACGCTCCGACGATCGTGACAGGCTTTGCGCGTCTGCACGGGTTGCTGATCGGGATGGTCGCCAATAACGGAGTGCTCTTTTCGGAGTCAGCGCTCAAGGCGACGCACTTCATGGAGCTGTGCAACCTGCGCGGCATTCCGCTCGTGTTTCTGCAGAACATCACCGGGTTCATGGTGGGCAAGCAGTACGAGCGCGGCGGCATCGCGAAGGATGGCGCCAAGATGGTTCATGCGGTGGCCAACTCCGTGGTGCCAAAGTTCACCCTCATCATCGGCGGCTCGTTCGGGGCGGGCAACTACGGGATGTGCGGGCGAGCCTACGAACCGCGTTTCCTCTGGATGTGGCCCAATGCCCGTATCTCGGTAATGGGTGGCGAGCAAGCTGCGGGCGTGCTCGCGACGGTCAAACGCGAGCAGCTCTCGCGTGAAAACAAAACGCTCAGCCGGGAAGAAGACGAGCAAATCCGACAGCCGATCCTCGACAAGTACGAGCTCGAGGGATCGCCGTATTATTCAACCGCGCGGTTGTGGGACGACGGCATCGTGGACCCGGCGCAGACGCGCAACACGCTGGCCCTCGCGCTCTCCGCATCGTTCAACGCTCCAGTACGACGCCCGACGTTCGGGGTGTTTCGGATGTAATGGTGCTTCTGTGAACGACGAGTTCTCCACACTCCAGCGTCGCCGCGACGACGTCGTGGAATACGTCACGCTTAACCGTCCTGACGTCCGCAACGCGTTCAACGAGCAGATGATCGCGGAGCTGACGGCCTGGGCAGCTGCCATTAATGCCGATGACGACGTGCGCGTTGCTGTCGTAGGAGGCGCGGGCAAGGTGTTTTCGGCCGGCGCAGACATCACGTGGATGGCGAAGGCGCTCGAGTATACGCACGACGACAACGTTCGCGATGCCAACGCGGCGGCTCGGATGTTTGCGGCGTTGGATACGCTGCCGATTCCGCTGATCGGGCGGGTTCACGGCGCTGCGCTCGGGGGTGGCTCCGGGCTCGCTGCCGTATGCGATGTCGTGGTCGCGGAGCAAGACGCGGTGTTCGGCTTCACGGAAGTGAAGCTCGGCATCCTGCCAGCGGTGATCTCGCCGTATGCGGTCGCGAAAATCGGCCGATCGGCGGCACGCGAGCTGTTCCTGACGGGCATGCGGTTCAACGCGCTCCGCGCGAGGGACATTGGACTGGTTCATTCCGTGGTTCCAGGAAGTGAGCTCGACACCATGATCGGCATGTACGTGAATGAATTTCTCAGCGGGGCGCCGGATGCGATCGCGACCGCGAAAGCGCTCATCCCGCGTGTCTGGGCGCGGGGTGCGTCCGATGCCGCCGGCCTCACGGCCGAAGCGATCGCCGCGCAGCGTGTCTCGAAGGAGGGGCAGGAAGGGCTCCGCGCGTTCCTCGACAAACGGAAAGCAAGTTGGAACGTCAGCCGCTGAACGAGTAAGGCTGTGCGTCGGATTCTGATCGCCAATCGCGGCGAGATCGCCGTCCGCGTCATTCGCGCCTGCCGTGAACTCGGAATTCCATCGGTGGCCGTCTATTCGGACGCGGACGCGCGGGCGCCGCACGTGTTTCTCGCGGATGACGCGGTCCGCATCGGGCCAGCGTCGCCGGCTGAGAGCTACCTCTCGATTTCTGCAATTCTGGATGCGGCGCGCAAGACGGGCGCCGACGCGATTCATCCAGGCTACGGATTTCTTTCCGAGAACGCGGAGTTCGCGTCGTCGTGTGAGCGGGCCGGTATCACGTTCATCGGACCGCCCGCCGCGGTCATCGAACGTCTCGGCTTGAAAATCGCTGCACGTGCCATTGCCGGCCAGGCTGGCGTGCCTGTTGTTCCCGGCGAAACGCCGGCAGATCAATCCACAGCTGCGATCGCAGCGGCGGCGCGCCGCGTTGGGTTCCCACTTCTCCTGAAGCCGTCGGCGGGCGGCGGCGGCATCGGGATGAAAACGATTCGAGACGACCAGGCTCTCGGCGCCGGCATCGAACAGGCCCGTCGCGAAGCGACCGCGGCGTTCGGCGACGGCACGCTGTACGTCGAGCGCCTGATCGAGCGGCCGCGGCATGTCGAAATCCAGGTCCTCGCGGATAACCACGGCAGCGTCGTGTACCTGTTCGAACGCGAATGCTCGATCCAGCGTCGTCATCAGAAGGTCGTCGAAGAAACGCCGTCTCCGGCGCTGACACCGGCGTTGAGGCGACGGATGGGCGAAGCGGCGGTGGCGCTCGCGCGCGCTGCCGAGTATCGGAACGCGGGTACGGTGGAGTTTCTCCTCGAGGGAACAGGCGATCGCGCGTCGTTCTATTTTCTCGAGGTCAACACTCGCTTGCAGGTCGAACATCCGGTGACCGAACGGGTGACGGGCGTGGATCTGGTCCATGGACAGATCGCGATCGCCCGGGGCGACCGGCTGCCATGGAGCCAGGAATCGTTGACCCAGCGAGGTCATGCCATCGAGGTTCGCGTCTACGCGGAGGATCCGGCCGATGACGATCTCCCGCAGGCGGGACCGCTGCTGCTCTATCGAGAACCCTCAATGCCAGGCATCCGCATCGACTCCGGAGCGTATGAAGGAGGCGAGGTTAGCGTTCATTACGATCCGCTGATCGCGAAACTCATCGCAGACGGCGAGACCCGCGAGATCGCGCGCAGGCGTGCCATTGAAGCGCTTCGCAACTATCCCATTCTCGGGATCCGAACGAACGTTTCGTTTCTCATCGAGATCCTGGAGCATCCGCGTTTCGTCAGCGGCGACATCGACACCCGATTCCTCGAGACGGAAGGCCAACACCTACGGACCCGCAGCGCCGGTAGTCCACCTGCGGAAGCACTCGAAATCGCTTCATGGCTTCGATCACGATCCGCGGACGTGTCTCGCCGTAGCGTCGACGGCGCGGGCATCGATGCGAAGGCGGATCCGTGGGAGACGCTGCGGGGTTTTCGTGGTTGACGCACTCGGCAACGGCCGCTTTCGGATCGGTGCCCGCCTCGCGTATGCGGCGAGGGGTCGCCCCAGCACGTGGGTGTTCATCGACGGCCGCACGTACGTCATCGAGCCCGAACGTCGCGACGCCTCCGATCGTCTTCATGCGACCGACGACCAGGTGGCATTGTCCGCGCCGATGCCGGCGACTGTTGTCACCATCGACGTCACGCCCGGGCAGGAGGTGGCTGCGGGCGAGCTGCTCGTCATGCTCGAAGCGATGAAGATGGAGCTCCCCATCAGGGCGCCGCGCGCGGGACGGGTGAAGGCGCTTGCGTGCCGTGAAGGCGAGCTCGTCCAACCTGGAGTGCCGCTGGTCGAGCTGGAGTGAGGCTCGCCTACAATCGAGAACGATGGAACGTGAGCTCGCGGTCATGTTGACCGAACTGATGGAAAAGGTCGGCTTGCTTCGCCGTGACTTGAAGCAGAAGGGCGACCTCGAGAAGTACGAGGCGCGGCTGGCGAGAATCGACCAGAAATTCTCGGCGCTCGCGGAAACGATCGCTCAGACCGATCCTGAACTCGCAAAAGCGCTCCGCACGGCGTGGCAGATGCCTGCGCGCAGCCTGGCTTTTCGTAATGCCGAGCACCTGAAACACGAGCCACGGAGACGCGAAGGCACGGAGGACAAGTAATCGTCTTAGCGATCCCACGCCCCGACGGCCCATTCCAGGAATTTCCTCTCCGGCCAGTAATTGACGATGCGCGCCTGCGGAATGCCGGCGAGCTTCGCGTGTGCGATCGCGATATCCGCGAAGTCGAGCTCCGCAGGTGAGTGGGCGTCGCTGTCGAGCGCGAAGATGCAGCCCTGCTCGAGCGCTCTTGCCGCGAGCGCGTAGGGGACATCCTGCCGCGCCCACGAGCCGTCGATCTCGATGGCGACCTGACGTCGAGCGGCCACGTCGAACACCTGTGACCAGTCGGCGCGGACGCCGAGGCGCATGTTGAAGACGCGCCCCTGTGGATGGCCAAGAATCGCGACCCCGCGCTGCGAGACCGCCGCAACCATCCGGTCGGTCTGATCGATGGCCTTCCGGAGCGCCGAATGCGGCGACGCCACGATGAACTCGAACTGACGCATCTCGTGAGGCGCCATGTCGACGGAGCCGTCGGCGAGGATGTTCGCTTCAATCCCCTTGAACAGTCTGAAGCGGCCGCTGTACTTGCGGTTCAACGCGTCGATTTCGGCGTGCTGCTCGACCGCGCGTTCCATGCTCATGCCGCCGGCGATGCTGAGACCGTAGGAATGATCCGTGATTCCCGCGCACGACCATCCGCGTTCGAGGCAGGCATTCACCATCGACTCCAGCGTCTCGGCGCCGTCGCTCCAGATCGAATGCATCTGGAAATCACCCCGATACCGCGCTCGCGAGGGCGAACCCTTGCGCGACAGAATCTCCTGAACCGCCGCTCGGCTCAGGTACAGTCGCCGCAGACCATGCAGCCGGGCAACCTCCTCCTCCTTGCCCGATTCCCGGACGGCGCGTTCGACAAACGCGCACCCGCCGTCGAGGATCAGTTCGCGAGCAATGCGATCCGTCGTCGGACCAATCCCCGGGATCGCCTTGAACGTGTTCGCCGTCACAAGCGGCGTGATGTCGCGATCGATCCGCAGCACGGCCTTCGCCGCCCGTTTGTACCCGAACGCGCGCTGACTGTCGCCGGCAATAGCCGCCATGTCGTACAGCAGGCTCGCCAGCTCGAGATTCACATCCCTCATGCGTCAGTGTGTTGGTATATCACCCGCCGCCAGCGATGTCTGACCCTTTGGGCCTTACCCGGCGATATCTCTCGCTGACGCACGTCTTCTTGCAGAAGATCAATTCGTGAATAGGCGACGAGCTTGAGCAACGAATTCTCTGCCTCTGCGAGCGTGCGCACGGCCGGTGAGGGCGACGGCGCCGTCGCCCGCCGTCGAGAGCAGGTGCTCTTCGAGCTGGCCAAGCGCAACAAGGCCGATGTGATCGAGACGTTCCGCGCGATCACCGAGGCGACGGCGATTGCCCTCGATGTCGAACGGACGAGCATCTGGCGGTTGCTGCCCGACAGAAACGTGATCGTGTGTGAGGACGACTATGTTCGCGCCAAAAGCCGACACACAGCTGGCGACATCCTGAGAGCGCGCGACTGCCCGAGCTATTTTTCCGCCATTGCCGAAACCCGTGTCATCGCGGCACACGAGGCGCGCACCGACGCCCGGACCCGCGAGCTGAACGCACTTTATCTCGAGGTGCACGGCATCACGTCGATGATGGACGTGCCCATCTGGCACAAGGGGCGGCTCTACGGAGTCCTTTGTCATGAGCACGTCGGCCCCGCGCGACATTGGACAAGTGACGAGGAGACCTTCGCCGGCAACCTGGCCGACGTCGCGTCGCTGGCGCTCGAGGAAGGCGAGCGACGCGAGGCGGAGCGACGCTGGGACGCGGTGGTGAATACCATCCAAGAAGCCGTGTTCGTCTTGGACGGCGACGGGACCATCGTGCAGGCCAATCCGTTAGCGACACGCATCATCGAGCGCGCCGGCGGCGGCATAACCCTGGCCGAGCGAATGGAGCTGGTCGAGTTCCGAGACGAGCAGGGGCGCGTGATCCCAGCCGACCGAACGGGTGGAAGGCGTTCGTTGAGGGGAGAGATCGTTCGCGAAATCAACCAGCTCGTCTTCAAACGCACCGGCGAGCGAAGGTCCTTTCGCGTCACCAGCGCGCCGATGCGGATCGGGGATCGTATCCACAGCGTCGTGGTCGTGCTCGCAGATGTGACCGAGGAGGTGGCGTTTGATCGTCTGAAGCGCGAAGTGTTGGCCGCGCTGTCGCACGAGTTCAAGACGCCGGTCGCCATCGTGAAGGGTTACGCCCAGCACATGAGCAAGCGGCCCGACGCAAGCCCGGCGGACAGGGCAATGTTGGAGGCCATCGAGCGCGCGTCGAACCGCCTGCAGAGGCTGATCGACGATTTGGTCGAAGTGTCAGGTATCTCGCTCGGGCGGCTGGTGCTCCACCGAAAGCCGGTCGAGCTCGCCGCGATGTTGCATTCGGTGGCGCGCTCGGCAGCGGTGAAGGCGACTCACCACCGCCTGGTCGTGAACGCGCCGGACGCCGTGGTCGTGTGCGCAGATCTCCTCCGCCTGGAGCAGGCCGTCCGGCGGCTCGTGGATAACGCAATCCGGTATTCACCCCCCGGCGACGTCGAAATCAACCTCGCGCCGTCGGACAAGGACGTCGTGATCTCGGTTCGCGACCAAGGCATCGGAATTCCGGCGGACCAAAAGAGCCGCATCTTCGAGCTGTTTTTTCGCGCTCACGCCGGGACGCCACACGACGTCGGGGGCCTCGGGATCGGGCTCTTCCTGGCGCGCGAGATCACGATCCGTCACGGGGGAGCGATATGGTTCGAGAGCGAGGAAGGGAGGGGCAGTACGTTCTACATGCGTCTTCCTCGCGCGGAGGTGCCGTGAAGAGCACCGGCAGGATTCTCGTCGTCGACGACGACCCCGATCTGCGCGAGTTCCTCCGGCTCATGCTCACGTCGATGGGCTTCGAGGTGACCAGCGCCGCGAACGGCCGAGAGGCACTCGACGTCATGGACGGTCATGACCCCGATCTGATTCTCCTCGACATGAAGATGCCGGTCATGAACGGGTGGGAGTTTTGTCGCGCCCTCGAGCGTCGCGATGCGCGTCCTCCAATCGTCGTGCTCACCGCCGCCCCTGATCCGGCCGCCCTGGCCGCCGAGGCGCACGCCGACGGCTGGCTTGGCAAGCCGTTCGAGTACGAAGAGCTAGAGGCGACCGTGCGCAGGTTCGCGCCGCATCCTGCACGATGACTCACCTGCTGATATACCATTTCGTTCTTTGGGTTAGTGGTTGGTAGTTGGTGGTTACCACCAACCACCAACCACCAACCACCAACCGATTGGAGCGCACAGATGGCATCGTTTGCGAGGCACGTGGATGTGGAGTGGAACGGCAACCTGATGGAAGGCACTGGCACCGCCAAAGCCGGAACGGGCGCGTTCACGCAGTCGGTCACCTTTCCGAGCCGCATTAACGAACGTGGAGATGGAAAGACGACACCTGAAGAGCTCCTCGCCGGCGCACACGCCGTGTGTTACGCCATGGTGCTGGCCAACACGATTGGCAAGCAGGGCGGTAAGGCGCGGCGAATCCGTGTGACCGCAACCGTGACCGGCGATCGCAGCGACGCCGGACTGAAGGTCGTGTCATCCGACCTCAAAGCCGTCGTCGAAGGACTCGAGGGGATTGACAGCGCCGGCATCGGCGATCTCGCAAAGAACGCGGAAAAGGGCTGTCCGATCTCCAACGCCATCCGCGGTAACGTCGCCATCTCGGTCGACGCCTCCGCGTCCTGAATAGCCAGTGGAACCACGAAGGCCCGGGGGACGCACGACGCACACGAAGGTACTTGCTTCGTGCACGTGGTGGCTGCCGGCGGCCTTCGTGGTAATCACGGCGACGATCGGGCTCGCCGCACAGTCCTCCTCGTCTGAAGGCTTCAGCGTCAACCATCTGGATCGCAACGTTGACGCGTGTACCGACTTCTATCAGTACGCCTGCGGCAAGTGGCTCGCCACCAATCCGCTACCGACCGACAGGGCGCGGCACAGCCGGTTGAACGAGCTCGCGGATCGCAACGCCCGCATCGTCCGTGACATTCTCGAAAAGGCGGCGTTCACCACCTCGACCCGGACGCCCGACGAGCAGAAGATTGGCGACGCTTATGCCGCCTGCATGGATCAGAAGACGATCGAAGCGAGGCGGGCGATGCCGCTCGAACCGCTGCTTCGCGAGATCGATGCCATCAGAAACCGTGAGCAGCTGATTCGACTTGCGGCCCGTTTCAGCCACGACGGCTTTCCGTCGTTCCTCACGCTCGGCTCCTCGCCCGATGCGCACGATTCGAGCGTGTTCGTCGCGGTCCTCGGTCAGGGCGCAATGGGCCTTCCTGACCGTGACCTCTACCTGAAAGACGACGAACGCTCGACGACGCTGCGACGCGAGTACCAGGCGCACGTGCAGCGTATGTTCGAGATTCTCGCCGGGTCCGAACGGACCCGGCCTCCCGGGGTAAGGCAGGTCCTGTTGGAGCCGCCAGAGAGACTCGCGCGCGCCGTCATGGATGTGGAAACGTCGATCGCGCGCGCCACCATGGACCGCGTCGAGTTCCGCGATCCTCGACGACGCGACAATCCGACGACGGTGGCGGAGCTCGCCGCCCTCGCTCCGAACATCGACTTCACGTTGTATTTCCGCGGCACCGGCGCGCCGCCGTTTTCGCGTCTCAACCTGCTCAACCCGCAATACCTCCGCGACATCAGCGCCGCGCTCGCCGCAATGCCGCTTGCCTCGTGGAAGGCGTACATGAAATGGCGGGCGCTCGACGAAATGGCGTCGCTGCTGACCGGGCGCTTCGAGCAGGAGCAGTTTCGTTTTAACGGCGAGATCCTGAGCGGCCAGAAAGAAATGCGCCCGCGATGGATGCGCTGCAGCGATGCGGTCGCAGGGCAGCCTGGCGCTGACGCGCTTGGCGAGCTGGTGGGAAAGATCTTCGTCGAGCAGCGCTTCGGTCCAGAGGCGAAAGCGCGGATGGACGAATTGATTACGGCGCTCCGGCAATCGCTCCGACAGCGGCTCACCGACGTCGACTGGATGAGCGGAGAGACACGCGAACGCGCGCTGGCGAAGCTCGATGCGATGCGGCGGAAGATCGGCGGTCCCGACCAGTGGCGCGACTTCAGCGGCCTCACGATCCGACGCGATGATTACGCTGGCAACTCCATCCGCATCGCAGCCAATGACAGACAGCGACAGTTCCACTGGATCGGACAACCGGTCGATCGGAACATCTGGCTGATGACACCCCAAACGGTCAATGCGTATTACGCGCCGTCACTCAACGAGGTCTCGTTTCCCGCCGGCATTCTTCAGCCGCCGGTGTTCGACTCGACCATCGACGATGCCGTGAACTTCGGAGCGGCGGGCGCGATGATCGGCCACGAGATTACGCACGGCTTTGACGACAGCGGTCGTCGGTTCGACGCCAGCGGCAATCTGCTGAACTGGTGGATGCCGCGCGACGAGGACGCCTTCCGCGAACGCGCCGCATGCGTCGCGTCACAGTACGGTGGCTATTCGCCGCTGCCGGGCGTAATGCTGAACGGAAATCTCACGCTCGGAGAAAATGTCGCGGACAACGGCGGGGTGCGGATCGCCTACTACGCACTGATGGAACTGCTCGCCCGCAAAGGTTCGCCAGCCCCGATCGACGCCTTTACGCCGGAGCAGCGGTTCTTCATTTCCTACGCGCAGGTCTGGTGCGAGAACGCGGCCGATCAGGATTTCCGTCGCCGGGCGCAAGAGGACGTCCACTCGCCGGGCCGCTGGCGCGTCAACGGCGTGTTGCAGAACATGCCTGAGTTCAGGAAAGCGTTCGGCTGCAAGGAGGGCGCGCCGATGGCGCCCGCTAACGCGTGTCGGGTGTGGTAGCCGCGTCCTTCGCGACCGTGCTGGCGATCGGAAAGATATATTCGAAGACCGTCTCAGCGATAAAGCGTGCGCCCGCCGCATTCGGGTGCACCCCGTCGTCGGAGATCAAATCGGGATTGCCGAGGACGCCATTCATCAGGAACGGAACGAGCGTCACGCCATACGTCGCCGCCAGGTCTTCGTACATCTGGTGGAACGCAATCGTGTACTGCCAGCCTTGCAGCGGCAGCGCTTCCATCGCACACAGCACGACCTCGATCTTCTGCGCCTGCGCGGCCGTGATGATTTTCTCCAGATTCGCCTTCACGACCGGAACCGGAACACCGCGCAGCCCGTCGTTGACGCCGAGTTCGACAATCATGATCTGCGGATGCTCCGCGAGCGCGTCGTCGAGCCGGCGAAGCGCCCGCGTCGTCGTGTCACCCGAGACTCCGTGGTTGACGACGGCGACCGGCAGCCCCGCCGCTTTCAGCTTCCCCTGCAGCACCGACGGATACGCGTCCTTCGACGGGAGCCGATGGCCCGACGTCAGGCTGTCGCCGAACGCGACAATCTTGAGCGGAGCGGACTTCGCGCCAGCCGCCTCAGCAGGAAGAGCGGCAATCAGCGCGAAGAACAGAAGAACAGCAACCATCGAGGGATCCAGTTTAACAGGCGCTAATCCTTCGGTCCCTCGACGTGGAGCGTCAGATACCGCTCGTAACCCATCTCCTTGATTTGGTGGACCTGCGCCTCGAGCCAGTCCACGTGTTCCTCCTCATCCTTCAGGAGCTTTGAAAAGAGCTCACGCGACTGATCGTCGCCCGCCTCGCGCGCGGCCTGAATGGCTTTGTTGTACATCGCCACGGCGTTGACCTCGAGCGAGAGGTCGGCTTCGATCTGCTGTTGCACGTTTCCGCCGACGTTCAGTTCCAGGTACTCCATCTTTGGCGTCGAGTCGAGAAACAGGATGCGTTCGATCAGCGACTCCGCATGCTTCATCTCGTCAATCGATTGCTTCTTGATGTAGTCACCGAGACCGTGATACCCCCAGTTGTGGCACATCTCCGCGTGCAGGAAGTACTGGTTAATGGCTGTTAACTCTTCACGAAGCGCTTCGTTGAGGTGCTCGATGACTTTCGCATTTCCACGCATCCGTTCCTCCGCAGAAAGTGTCAGGTATCAGGTATCAGGTATCTGACACCCGATACCTGATACCTAGCGATGCATTATCGTACCCCGATGGAGATTCCACAGCGCCCACTCGGCGCGACCGGTATGCAAGTGTCGGCTCTGGGTCTTGGCGGCTATCACCTTGCGATGGCCGGCTCCGACCGTGAAGGCATCCGCATCGCGCACGCCGCCATCGACGCCGGCGTCACGTTCATGGACAACGCCTGGGAATATCACGACGGCAAATCAGAACAGATCATGGGCAAGGCCATCGCGGATCGGCGCAGCCGCGTGTTCCTGATGACGAAGGTCTGCACGCACGGCCGTGACAAGCGGGAGGCGATGCGGCAGCTCGAGCAGTCGCTTCGCCGGCTCAAAACCGATTACCTCGATCTCTGGCAGATCCATGAATGCGTCTATTACAACGACCCCGACCGCCACTTCATGCGCGGCGGCGTCGTCGAGGCGCTCGGCGAAGCCAGACGCCAGGGAAAGGTGCGGTTCATCGGATTCACTGGACACAAGGATCCGCGCATTCACCTCGAGATGCTGTCGCACGATTATCCGTTCGACACGTGCCAGCTGCCGCTCAACTGCTTCGACACCTCGTTCGAGGACCGCTCGTTCGAGCGCCAGGTGCTCCCCGAACTACTGCGCCGCCGGATTGCACCGATCGGCATGAAGAGCCTGGGTGGCGAGGGCCGTCAGGTCAAACAGAAAGTGATCTCCGCGCCCGAAGGACTGCGTTACGCGATGAGTCTTCCCGTCGCGACGACCGTGAGCGGGATCGATTCGATGAAGGTGCTGCGGCAGAACCTCAAGGTGGCCCTGGGTTTCAAGCCGATGTCCGAACGGCAGATGAACGTGCTGCGCCGGCGTGTGCGTGAGCAGGCGGCGGATGGGCGGTTCGAGTTGTACAAGACGAGCGCAAAGATGGAAGGACCTGTCGGCCGAAAGCAGCACGGCTTCCCGGCCGAGGAGGAGCTGTCCGCGTAGGGGCCGGCTTTAGCCGGCCCGGAGAGCATAGTGCACAAACCGGACGCCTTCTTCCGGTCCGGTTCCCCTCTTGATCACGACCGCCGGCGCATTCAGCGGCGCATCGAGCAACGGCGTGTGCGGCTCGCCGCCCTCCTTCGGCGACGTCGTCAGATACAGATCGTGGACGACATGCTCGCGCATCAGCGCGCGCGCCGTCCTCCGGCCGCCAATTGCCGATACGGTCTCGATTCCACGTGACCGGAGTTCGCGAAGCGCCGTGCGCATCGACAGCGGCTGTCCGCCGTCGATCACCTGCACCCACGGCCGCGTCGCAACCTGCAGACGCAATGACGACGCCGTGTCGGACGTTGTGATGAGGTATGCGGGAATTTCCGGAGCTTGGAACATGAGCGCGGTCTCGATATGAAGAGCGCTGCGGCTGCTGACGATGACGTGCGCCGGGTGGCGGGTGCGTCCGAGATCTCGCCGTAATGCGACAAGCTCCGGATGCCACACTGAAAAAATGAGGGTGTCGCTGCGTGCCGAGGTCGCGCCGGCAAGGACCGCGTCGGCGTCCACGCGGGAGAGGCCTTCGTAAATCAGGTGCTTGTCGGTCTGGCCGCCACCGAGTGTCGCTGGGTCGTCCGCCCCGGTGTTGCCCTCTCGTGACTCCACGATGACCAGATTCGTAACGGGAATGTCCAGATTTACATACGTACTGCGATAGAAATCACCGTCAAACAGCGTGCGTGACCACGTATTTCCGATGGCGCGGAACGTGCCCAACTGAAGATCGATGGCGGCCGTCTTATACGGCGGGAGGGCCGCCGCGACCGCAGCGTGCTCTTTGGCCCTGCAGTAGTCGTCGAATCGAACCGACACCGTACAATCAAATCATGAAGAAGACCACGCTCACTTTCGTGTTGACCTTCACAGCATCCGTAGTTTTTGCGCAGAACGCCTCGCAGGTGCAGAAGCTGTTTGAAGCCGGCGAGTATCAGCGCGTCGTCGACGCTGCGCAGCCCGATGGGGATCCAGCCGTGCTGTATACGGCGGCGCAGAGTCACCAGAAGCTCGGGGAGAACGATCAGGCGCTTCAAACCTACGGCGCGCTCGCCTCACGAGACGAGGGCGACGTCTGGCACTTCATCGGACTCTCGGCGCAGCAGTTGATGCAGGACGACACCGAGGGCGCAGTCGCCTCAGCTCGTCAGGCCGTTGCAATGAATGGCGGGATGGCCGAGGCTCACTATCAGCTCGGCCTCGTGCTCGCCAAACGCCAGGAATGGCAGGCGGCGGCGACCGAGTTTGACCGCGTCACCGAGATCAATCCGTCAAACGCGTACGCGCACTACTACGGCGGGTTGATGCACTATCGCGCCAGCCGGCCGGACCGGATGGCCAATCACTTCGAGCAGTTCCTGAAGCTGGCACCCGATGCGCCGGAACGGCCGGAAGTCACTCAGATCATGAAGACGGTTCGCGGGCGGTAGTTACAGTGCGAAAGGTGCGAAGGGTCCACCTCGCACCTCTCGCACATTAGAACGCCTGACCAATCCCGAAGTACCACTTGCCCGTCTGCGGCGCGGGTCCCCAGATGACCCTTCCGTAATCGGCGCGAAGCAGTGCAAACGGCGTGTTCAGCCTGATACCGAAGCCGACGGAACCGACCAGGTCATTCAACTTCAGATCCTGAATGGTTGCGTACACATTACCGGCGTCCATGAACCCGACGCCGTACAGCCACTTGTAGACCGGCACGCGGGCTTCCTGATTCAGGATGAGCATCGATTGTCCGCCGGAGGGATCACCAAAGAAGTCGCGTGGGCCGAGACTGTTTTCGTCCACTCCACGCACCGTTCGCGAGCCGCCCGCAAAGAAGCGTTGCGACGGGATCAGCTCCTGACCGCCAAGCGGCCCGACCAGCCCAAGTCGCGCGGCTGATGCGAGGACGACGCCGCGCACGTTCTGGAACCGGTATGCCTGGCCGACATATTTCAGGAACCGGAACTGCGAACCGAGACGCTCGGGGGCCCACTGCAGATTCGATGAGTAGAGCGAGCCGCGCGTGGAATTGAGCGGATCGTTGCGCGTGTCCCAGGCCGCGCTGCCAATCAATTGCGCCACGGCCACCGAGATGTCGAATGGGACTCCGGTAATCGGATCGATTCTGGTGTTTACGGTGTGGTCGCGGTTGAACTGATACCCGTATGTAAGCGTCAAACTGCCTGCCGTCTCCAGCTGCTGCTGCCACGCGATGCTGTTCTGGTCGGTGACGAGTGTCGTCCCCGGCGGTTCGACGTGCTGACGTTGGAGAACGAGCTGTGACTCCACCGGCAGCGTCAGGAATGTTGGCGCACTGATAAACGCTCTGGCCTGGCGGTCGCGAGGCTGATATTGAAGGGAGCCGCTCACGCTTACCGCGCGCCCGAACAGCGTGCGTCGCGTCGCATCGGCGAGAAGGCCCGGAACGATATCACGCTCCGCAGGGACCGATGTGGACGAATACTGCTGCGCCGCCTGGAGTCCGTATCTGACCCTGAGCGCAGGCCACGGCTCCAATGCGACCCGGATGGTAACAGGCTGTTCCGGATCCGCGGTGCTGCCGCGATTGATCGGCTCGGTCGTGACATCGACGCGCCTGAACAGTCCGGTGTTGAACAGCCGCGTGCGCGCACGAAGCAGTTCGGCAGGTTCGAGCGGCGCGCCGATCGTCAGGCGCAGCGCTCGCGTCACGACGTCGGTGTCGACGCCCACATTGCCCGATACCACGATGTCGCCGATCGTCTGGCGCGAGCCCTCGGTGATTTCGACCGTCAGATCGACGCGAGGCTCCGTGTCGCGAACCGCTGCATTGGCAACAACTGCTGGCGCCGCATATCCCTTGCTGCGGTAGAGGCCAACGATACGATCGCGCGCGGCGTCAATGACCGCCGGATCGTATGGCGTCTCTTCGAAAATCGACGCCGCCTTTGCCACCTCCTCCGCCGCGACGGTTCGCCGTCCTTCGAAATTCACAGTCGCGATGACGAACTGTGGCCCAGGATCCACCGCGACCGGCAGCACGGCGGTGTCGCCCTCGAGAACCGGCGGCGTGGGCTTGACGGTTGCGCGAAGGTAACCACGAGAGCGGAGGTATTCCGTGAGTTCGCGCGTCACCGCACCGGGGTCGCGCAGAATCAGCGCATCCAGGCCGCGTGCGGCGACCTGCCTGTCGAGCTCCATGGCGAGCCCCTCGTTCGACATCATGATCCGTACCCGCGTCTCGCGGCTTCGCTCGCCAGGTTGCACGTCGATATGAAGCGTCCTGATATTTCCCTCTGATGTGAGACGCGCGGACACGGCGGGACGTACATATCCGCGCCGCGCCAGAAGGATCCGCATGATCCGGGTCGCGTCCTCTGTGAGCAGCTCGTCGAGAATGGAGGTGGCCCACGCCTCCCGAAGCTCCTGCAACACGGCGCTGTCAACGTCTACTCCGCTGACTTCGATCGTCGTTTGCGGTCCAGCGTCAATCGCGTACACGAGATTGACGACGTCACCCTTGATCTCGCGGCTGGCGGTAATTCGCGCCGCGAGGCGGGCGTTCCGATGGTAGAAATCATCGACCCGATCGCGGTCGTCCTGCCACCGGGCGAATTCGAACGTGTCGCCCGGGCCAAGTTTGAGAAGCGATCGAATCCGACCTTCCGGAAAGGCGAGATCGCCGCTGATTCGCACCTCCGCAATGTGCTGATCGGACCGCCGGTCGGTGGAGATTGCTGAAGACGTCGTCGTGGTGCCCGCGCCGACCAAGAACTCATGCCTGAACCCGGACGACAGGAGATTTTCGTCATCCGATACGAGGCGCACATCGAACCGCCGCGTCGGGAGGTATTCGACAATCCATGTCTGCGCCTCCGAATCCCGCAAACTCTGCGACAAGGTGATGTTGACGTTCGACCCGAGCCCTTTGCCGAACGTGAGTCTCGACGTCGGGTCCACAACGGTGGCGACCGCGGTGAGATCCGCAATCCCTTCAGCCTGCTCGAGGCCGCCGAGCCGCAGCGTATCGAGGCCAACGGCGCGGCCGGCAAAGCCAAGCACTTCGCCCGAGAAATTGCCGATGACCTGTGTGCCAACGAACGTCGCGTCGGCGGTTCCGAGCTGATCGAGCGTGCGACCGGTCAGCAGCAACGCCGTGATGTCCGCCTGTCCGAGGTCTTCGGACGTCATGGCCACCTGCGGCGATTCAGCGGAGCCGGTCAGGACGACGTCGATGTCACGGCCGCTGACGCGCGTACTCAGATGAATATTCAGTTCCGGTTCAATGGCCGTGGGGCTGACGAAGTCGATCGTACTCGGCGTATCGCGCGAAATCGTGTAGACGTTGCGACCCACGAAAAGCTGACCGCCTTCCCTTAGAACGGCACGTCCCGAAAGCGCCGGCGCCGCCGCCGTGCCAATCAGATTCAAATCGCCGCCAAGCTGCACCCGGGCGTAGTTGTTGTCAACGACGATGTCTTCGTTCGTGACGACGCCGATGTCGAGCGCCAGCTGTTTCAGGAACGCCGATGGCGCCTCCGGGCCCCCTCCACTTGCGGCCACCCGTCGTGCGCGCAACGCGGTGAGGAGCCCGCCAACGACTGCGAGCGGTTCGCGGTAGGTGCCGCGCTGCACCGTGATCGACCCAGACAGCCGGCCTGACGGCGCAGCTTCGCCTGATGGTGCCGCGACGTCGAGCTGCAGCATCGCGTCGAGATCGCTTCTCAACCCGGCGGGAAAGTCGAGCGCCATGTCTCGAATGTCTGCTGCCAGGTGCGCAGTCGTACCCGTTTGCGCCTCGTACGCAATCGAGCCGCTCCCCGTCAACGTACCGCCATTGATGGCTCCATTCAGTTCCCGCAGCTGCAGCTCGGACCGCGTCAACGACGCGCGCGCCGCGAGGCCGTTGATGACAACCCGTGGGTCGATCAGCCGGACTTCACCGTCGGCGAGCGCGACATCGCCATCGATACGGGGGGCGTCGAGTGGCCCCGTGATCGAGATTTTCGGCGTCAGATGTCCGGCCGTCGCCAGGCCGGCGGTTCGTACAAACGGGGTCAGCACCCGCAGGTCGATGTCGCCGTTCGCAAGGATCGCCGCCTGCCGATCAGCGAGGCGCACCTGCCCGAAGACGCCAAGCGTGGCACCCTGGCCGGCCCAGTTCCACGATTCAATTCGCGCGAATCCGTCCCTCACCACTATGCGCGTCGGCGTGAGCTCGGTGACGGGAAGACCGGCCAGCTGAAGGTCGAGGCGCGTCAGCGTCAGATCACCGACCGCCTTCGACACATCGGTCGACGGCGTCTCAAGGTTGACGGTGACATCGACGACGCCAGCCAGATCCTCGAGCGTTGTGGGATCGAGCACGCCCCGCAGCACTGCCGGCGTCAGACCGGTCGCCGTCGCGTGCAGCGATGCGACCGCCGAGGTGGACGTAGCGGTCGTGACACCAACGACGGCGAGTGGAAGCGATCCTGTCGCGTCCAGGGTTGCCCCCTCGTAAGCCGCGTGCACCTCGCGGAGATCGACGACGTCGTTTTCCAGATGCGCGCGGACCCGAAGGTCCGTTGCTGTCGAAAAACCCTCGAGCGCGACCGAGCCGGGCCCGACGTCGAGATCCGAGGCGATGATCGGCTTCTCGAGCGACCCCGTCACGCGCGCGCGCAAGGCGAGCGGACCGGATCCTTCTTTGATCGGCACATTGCCGAGACCCAGCGCGACGACCGCACGCGCCGCTTCGCCAATATCGCCGGTGGCGGTCAGCGCAATCCCGTCGGTGCCTGGCGGACCTGAAAGGTCCGCGCCGCTCACGGGACGGTCCCCGCCGGTCGGACGAGGCGTGCGATCGAATACCGGCAACGCGCCTGAGGCGGAGATCCTCGTCGCGCCCGCCGTCGCCTCGAATCGGTCGACCCAGACGCGCTCCTCGGCGAACCGGACTGTCGCCGGCTCCGTGAGACGGATTGGGAGATCTCCCGCGGCGGCGTCAAGCGCGACGACTTCCGCGCGAGCGCTGCCGGTGCGCCACTCCGCCAGCGGAATGTCCGCATGTGCGGTGACCGTGACACGCCCCGTCACCGGTGTCGGCGACGAGGACCGCGGAATCAGTTTCTCGAGGTCCATATTGTCGCCGCGCAGATCGGCCGTCGTCGCGTACGGCGCCCGCACGGCAACGCGCGCGGTGAGCTGAGAGTTGAGGTCCGGAGCGCGCGCCCGAATGTTGGCGGCTTGACCGTCGATCTCAACGTCGGCAGCGAGATCGCCGGCAGACATGCCATTCCACGAGATATTCGTTGCGCGAAGCGAGCCTGTTCCGTGGGGCTGTTCCGTCGAACCGGTCCCGCTGAACATCGCATCGACCTGCAGGGCAAGCGGGGTGTCGGGCGTCGGAGCGACGGTCCACTGGGTGACATCCGCGGTTGCGTCATATCGCTGTGTGCGGAGGTTGTACGTGCCGGCGAGCCTCACTCGGCCTGGGTTGACACCCTGGGATGCCGATAACGCGCCGATGGTCAAGAGATCGCCAGTGAGCCCGCCGCCCACACGTACGTCGGTGAGCTGTTCATCGGCAATCACGGCGGAAGGGGCATCGACCCGAAACACCAGTCTGGGCGTAGCGAGTTCGCCCGACGCGGTCGCGCGAACGTCGGCGATGTTGAACTGCATGCTCGCGAGATCGAGTGCGTGCACATCGGCGTCCACGGTCGGCGCGGACAGGCGGCCGCCAAGTTTCACCGCGGCCGACACAATCCCGGCCGAAACAAGCGGATCCTCAATCTCGACCAGGCCGACCGTGCGCAGCATCCTTACGAGCGGAGGGACATTCGTCCAATCGATGTCGAGACGTCCCGTGAGCGTCGAGTTGGCGATCGCGTCCTCATTCAGCCGTCCGCCCGCAACAAGGACCACGGGAAGCGTGGCGCCAGCTCGATGACGAGCCTGGATATCCCAACGACCGTTCGCCAGCTGCAGGCGAGTGTCGCCGGGAACGGAGATGCGGCCCCGTTGGGTGGCGCCGCCCTCTGCATGCAGCCGGACGGTTGCAGCCCATTGTCCGAGGTGCGCGAACGGTCCTGACGTTTCGAGGTCACCCGACAGCGTTCCTGTCGGCGCCGTCTCGAGTGGTCCTGCCAAAGCAGTCGTCAGGACGTAGGCATCAATGCCCGTCCAGGCAGCCGTCAGGTGCGCGTCCGCATCGGTGAACGGAACCTGACCCTTCGCTGTGGTTCGCCCGCCCGCCAGCGTGAACTGCGCGGTCTCCACATTGGCGCCATCGGCGGTAACACGCGACTGGACCAGCACGTCGGTCAGGTTGATTTGCTGCCAGTCGATGCGAGCCGACGATGCCCGGACGTCCGCGCCAAGGTCGTCGAAAGGTCCCTGCGCCCGAACATCGAAAGCAACTGAACCGCGGGGCCGCTCTCCTGTTTCGATTCCCCACCGCGCAACCCGCTCGACATCGGCGGTTCCGGCGGTACGCACATCCAGTGATGGATCGCGCACCAGCAAGGACACGGTGCCATCCACCTGCAGCGAGGCTTCGTAAGCACGCGCAGAAACGGAGCTGAGTTTCAGCGCACGGCCGTCGAACGAAGCCCCACCGTCGAGGCTGGTCAGCCGCGTTTCCCTGTTGCCGACGCGAATCGTTGCCGGCGCGTTCAGCGCCACCCGGCCCTGCTCGCGCCCGATGTCCAGCGTGACGCCGGGAATCGTCACAGCCAGGTCGTTTTGCGCGTCGGTGTAATCGACCAGAAGCCGCGGCATCAAGAGGCGTCCGAGGTCGAGCGCTGCGGGTTCGCCTGAGGGCGTTTGGCTCGATTCGGGAATATTCATCCGGCCGTCACGGTCGCGCACGAGGTGAATCCGCCCGCCAGTGACATTGATGTCGTCGAACGCCATCACGCCGATTAACACACGTGACGGGAGAGCCACCGCGACGTAGGCCGCTTCGAAGAACGGCGCGGATGGTGTCCGATCGGCAGCCAGGCGGACATCTGCAAGTCCGAGCGTCAGCGCGGCGAGGTTGTAATCGAGCCGCGCTGCGTCAATGCGCAACGCGTATCGGCGCTGCACTTCGGAAATCACGTACCGCAGAACCAGGCGGCGGAAGGGGGGCGTGTGAACGACGAGCACGAACACGACCACGAGTGCGACAGCGGCAGCAGCCAGCAGCCCAAGTCGTTTCATGCCGTCTTTATCGTACTCGGCCGAGCGCCTCGATTCTCACAATCAGAGAGCGCGCGAACCGGGCGGCTTCCTCTTCGGTGGCACCGCTGGCGAGCAGCCCTCTCCGCAGTGCGGGTTCGGTTATCCGCCTAACTCTCCGGTGGAACCATCGCACGTGGGCGACTGGTATGCCCCGTCCAAGTTCCGAGCGCTGCCCCTGGTAGCCGAAGTCCACAACCCCGTCGTGGACGCCGGCAACGAAGTGGGGCGTCTGCGCTTCGAACCCTTCCGCATCCCAGCGACCTCGCGACACGACGGTCGTCCCCCAGCGACCCATCGCGCCTCCCCAATCGGTGATCAGATATCTCGCCTCCGTTGACAATCGCGAGATGGGATATTCGAAAATCGCGGTATTCGATCCACGCGACACGTCGCGGCGATCTTTGGTGTCCCAGTTCGACAGCAGCATGACCACAATCTTCAGGCCATCGAGCTGCCGTGTGCCGACAAACGGGTTGTCGTTCCACGCCCAGCTGTATTCGTCAAACAGCATGCGCACGGTTGGATCTTCGAGCTCGAAGCGTGCGTCGGTGAAGCTGCCGTCCTCGCCGACCATCGGGCGCGCGCGGGTGAGCGCGTCCACGCCGTCGATGCGCCCGCTGGCCACGTAGTGCGTGACCTCCGCGAAATAGCCGCACGCAGCGGCGAACCGGACGCAGAACGCCTCGGGTTTTGCCTCTGCGCCCCATTTGACCCGCCACAGCCGATGCCTTCGATCGCGGACGGATACGCCCGGATGCGAGCCCGTCAGCAGCTCTTCGACGAATTCAAATGGTGGTTCGGGAACATATGCCGCACCGCCAGGTCCGTATCGAAGGTCGTTGGCGCCCTCGGTGTGGATGTCATGCCAGATCCGATGCCGCGTCGCCAGCAGCGGCCTGGGCCCTGCGCGACGAATGCGCCAGACGCCGTGTAGACGCCACACCAGATGCAGCGTCCAGAAGATCGCGACCGCGCCGGCGACGACCGCGACGATAACGAGTGGCCACGACACCGAACACGGACACGTGCAAAGGCAGGTCCTCCTACTGGCTTCGTGTTACGCTGTTACACGTTTGCATGAACGCTGCTAAACCGCTGGACCTCACGCTCGAGGTGGCTCCGACAGCGCGCTTCGACGTGGTGGAGATGAGGTCCCGTTTCGCCGCGGAGCATCGGGCGCTCGCCGAATATTCCCACTGTCTGTATTGGTCGTCGCACACGACGGCCGGTTTCCTCGATCGGAGCATTTCGGCGCGACTGCGCGCGCAGCACGTCTCCACCTACGTGGACGCGTTCCGGACCCTGTTCCCCGAGGGCGCCGGGTACGAGCACGACCAGCTCGATCGCCGCTCCGATCTCGACGCGATTCAGCGCGCCTCCGAACCTAAAAACGCCGACTCTCACCTCGCGTTCATCGCCGGCGGACTTCGTCCGTGCGTGACGCACCCGAATCGCGACGGCGAGGCGGTCTGCTTTGTCGATCTGGATGGTATCGTCGAAGGGCGTCCGCGGCGGCGCCTCACGCGGGTCATCGGCTTCCGCACCGAACAGGTGGTCGCGAGAACGCGCATCGAGGTGCCAGTCTCGGAGCACCCGATCGATTCGGTGAACCTGAAGGATCCCCGTCTCGGCATCTATGCCGCACTGTCCGATTTCGTGGCGAAGACGGGTGCAAGCAAGGGGCAGCTACGCATCGTGCTCGATCCGACGGAGCGCCATTCGGCGTTGACGGTCAACGAGTACGAAACGCTGCTGATGAAGTACGACCTGGCCGAGGTGCTGCGAAACCCGGTGCGGTTCGTCGCGCAGCAGTACCGCAATGCGATGAAGAACCCGCGAGCCGTTCCCGCAAAGACGCTCGGCTACGCCAAGTACGACTTCGTCCGTGTCATGAACACCGGTCTCGACACGCTCCGGCTGCGCGGATCGATCATCGAAAAGCTGCTCGCACGGACCCTGGCCGTCCCCGCCGCGCGGTTCTTCCGCATGCGGCGCTCGGTCAGTCTGCTCGTTTCTGAATGCGACAACGGGCAGCTGGGCATCGTTGAGGGCCCGTACCAGAGTCCGATTCTCGTCCAGTGGCAAAGCGCGCCCCGGAAGGCGCGAATCCTCGACGTTACCCTGACTGAACTTCGATAGTCGTTCGGAACGTTCGAACCGAACGATCTACACTCTGCGCATCAAGGAGCTCGCCATGTTGCGTACGCTGACCAATGCCGGAATCGGTGTATCTCTCGTTGCCCTGTTTACCACAGCGACGGCTGGCCAACAGCAGGATTCGCGATTGGCGACCTTGAAGCGGGACGTCGCCAAGGATATCGACAGCCAGTTCGGCGCCACGCAGCAAATGATCGACATGGTGTTCAGCTTCGGCGAGCTCGGGTACCAGGAAGTCGAGACATCGAAATACCTGACGTCGATCCTCGAAAAGAACGGATTCCGCGTCGAGCGAAATATCGGGGGCCTCCCGACCGGGTGGATGGCGCGATGGGGATCGGGCCGCCCCGTCATCGCGCTTGGTGCCGACATCGACGGCATTCCGCAGGGATCCCAGAAGCCCGGCGTCGGGTACCACGACGCCATCATCGAGGGCGCGCCAGGACATGGTGAAGGCCACAACGCCGGCACGCCGTTGAACATCACGGCCGCACTGGCCACCAAGCGCATCATGGAACGTGAGCACCTGTCGGGCACGCTCGTCCTGTGGCCCGGCATCGCGGAAGAACTGCTCGGCGGCAAGGCCTTCTTCGTTCGCGCCGGCGCCTTCAAGGATGTCGATGCCGTTCTGTTTGCCCACGTGAGTGATTACTTCGGTGTGTCGTGGGGTGTACCGCGAAACTCGACGGGACTGATCAGCGTCCAGTACGAGTTCCACGGCGAACCTGCTCATGCCGGCAGTGCCCCATGGCGCGGGAAGAGCGCACTTGATGCCGTTGAACTCATGGACATCGGGTGGAATTTCCGACGCGAACACCTGCGCGTCTCGCAGCGTTCGCACAACGTCATTCCAAACGGTGGTTTTCAGCCGAATGTCGTTCCGGAGACCGCGACGACCTGGTACTACCTGCGCGAAACCGACTACCCGCACATCAAGGAACTGCATTCGATTGCCGATCGCATGGCCGACGCCGCCGCGATGATGACCGATACGAGAGTGACGAGCCATGTGATCGGTTCCGCGTGGCCATCGCATTTCAACAAGCCGGTTGCCGAAGCCATGTCCGCAAACATCGCCGCGACCGGTATGCCGACGTGGGAAGAGGCTGACGTGACGCTGGCGAAGGGGATCCAGAAGGAATTGAAGCAGCCGGAGGTCGGCCTCGAAACCAAGACCCGGGATCTTCAGGAGACGGTTCCGTTGGACCAGAACATGGGTGGCGGATCCGACGACATCGGCGACGTCTCATGGATTGCCCCAACGATCACGCTGCGATATCCCGCCAACATCCCCAATCTGCCGGGTCACCATTGGGCTAACGCCATCGCCATGGCCACACCGATCGCTCACAAGGGAGCGATTGCCGGCGCAAAAGCACAGGCTATGACCGTCATCGATCTGCTCTTGCGACCGGAACTGGTTACGGCAGCGAAGACGTATTTCGCGGAGCAGACCAAAGAGCAGAAATATGAACCGTTCATCGGTCCAACCGATATGCCTGCCCTCGATACGAATACGCGCGTGATGGATACGTACCGACCCGCAATGCGCAAGTTCTACTTCGATCCCTCGCGATTCAAGTCCTACATGGAGCAATTGGGCATCAAGTACCCGACGGTCCGGCCTTAGTCGTTCGGGACGTCCGGATCGTTCGGGACGTTCGGATCGTTCGGGACGTTCGGATCGTTCGGGACGTTCGGGACGTTCGGACTATTCCCCGTGCTCGAGAGATTCGCGTTCGCCCAAGTTAGGCGTGGGGCGGTATACGGGCGCTGATATCGGCGCCCAGCCTGTCGCTGCGCGGACGGTGACCGCAGATATCGTTGAAACTTCGCCAATGCCTGCAGCCCTCGGACTGCGAGCTTTTCCAGTCCGTCGAACTGCTCGACAGTGAAATAGCCGGACCCAAGGCCTTTGCGAAGCAGCGATCTCGTTTGGCACGCCGACGCGCGCGCGTAATCGAGAAAGTTCGCGAACACTAACGGCCTGTAGCGGCCGAATCCTTCTGCGACATGCCGCTCGGCCGAATCAGCGGCATCACGGATTTCATTGCGGAAATCGAAATCACGACCGACACGTCCGGTCTCGGTCGCCTTCCACACTTCGACGTTCAATTCATGCATCCGCTGCCAGGCGACGAGTTCTTCAAAATCACGCGCACCGCTCATGCCGCCAGCAAACGCATGGCGGGTACCGGTCCGATTTCCTTGACATTTGTTGATTACGACCGTTCTGGTGGAAGCAGCTGCAATCCTATGAACGGCGTATGTACGCGGAAAATTAACCCCGAACGCGAACGACGAACGATCCGAACGACCCGGATTACCGTGGCAACCTATCAGGCATCTCAGAGATGACGTAGGTCACGACCGCGATCGCCGCAGCACCCTTCGAAACCTCTTCAGGCGCAATGCGCTCCACCGTATCCGCCGCCGTATGGTGGATGGTGAAGTAGCGCGTGGGGTCGCCCATATACGCCATCGTCGGCGCACGGCCAGCCTGTGCGATGGGGTCAATGTCAGCGCCGCCTCCGCCGGAGATCGTCTCGGCGAGGTTGAGCGGGGTCAGCAGCGACGTGATGTCGCGGATCATGTTGCGCGCCGCGAGGCTGCCTGAAAACCCGAAGCGGGCCGGTTCGAACACCCCCGAGTCGGCCTCGAGCGCGAACACATGGTTGGTCGCCACCGACGCGTACCGCTCCGCGTAGGCGACCGCCCCGCGCGTCCCGTTCTCTTCATTCGTCCACAGCACGAGACGAACCGTCCGGCGCGGCTGGATGCCGAGCTTCTTCATCAGCCGCAGCGCCTCCCAGGTGATCACGCATCCGACGCCGTCATCCGACGCGCCCGCGCCAACGTCCCACGAATCGATGTGACCACCGAGCACGACAATCTCTTCAGGCCGCTCGCGACCGCGGATCTCCGCGACGACGTTGGCCGACTCCGCGTCGCCTTCGCTGCGACCTTCGAGCGACAGATGAATGCGCACCTTGCGGCCACGCGCCGTCAGACGCGCAATGCGGTTCGCATCTTCGCCGGACACGGCGGCGGCAGGGATTGCGGGCAAGTCAGATTGGTACGCCACGCTGCCCGTGTGCGCCGTGCGAAGCCCAACGGGACCGACCGAGCGCACGAGTACGGCGACGGCGCCGGCCTGCGCGGCCGCACGTGCACTTCCGGTGCGGTAGCTGACGGTATCGGCGTAATTGGTGAACGGCTGGTTGAACAGCACAATCCGCCCGCGCGCGTCGGCGGTGCGCATGCGGAGCTCGTTGAAGCTTTCGACAACGAGCACTTCGGCGTCGAGGCCCCCTGGCGGCGTGGCGACGGTGCCGCCGAGCCCGAGGATCGTCAGGGAATGGCGAGGCGGGTCGATGATCTCCGCGCTCTCCCGGCCGCGCGTCCATTTCGGCACCATCACCTTCTCGGTGCGGACGTTCTCGAGGCCGTCCTTTTTCATCGTCTCCGCGGCCCATGCGATCGCACGCGAGAGGTTTTCAGAGCCGCTCAGCCGGTTGCCATACGCGTCGGTCAGTTCGGCGAGCCGCTGCCAGGCGAAGTCGTCGGCGGTTGCCGCCTTGATCAGACGGGTGGCGGTGTCGCGATACGCGTTGATCCAGCCGGGGGTGGATTGCGCATCGATGGCCGACGCCATGATGGCAATGACCGCCGCGGCGGACAGGACCACTGGAGGGATGCGCTTGGTCTCCATCGAGGCACAAATGTATCAGAACAAATCGCGGCTTCAGAAAGACTAAAACGGTCCGATTCTGGTCAATGATATCGAGACGTCCTGCCATGTTGGGTTCATGACCGCTTGCGCATGCTGACCGCGTTGAGACCCGGATTCATCCTCCCCGCAATCGGACTGACAGCGCTGCTATCGACAGACGCGGCGGCGCAGGTTGCTCCGGTTGGATCACTGACGATGCAGGCCGCGATCGAGCGTGCCATGGCGGCCAACCCGACCATCGCCGCCGCCCGCCTGCGTGGACCAATCAACTTGGCCAACCTCGCCGTCGCGCGTGAGCGGCTCAATCCGGAAGGCTCGATCGAGCTCGAAAAGGAAACGCCCAAGGAAGCGTACGGGGTAGCAGTACCGTTCGAGCTCGGCGGCAAACGCGCGCGGCGGATCGACGTCGCCGAGGCGACCATTCGCGCCGGCGATGCCGAGGTTGCGGCCACAATCGCCCAAGTACGCAACGGTGTCCGTCGTGCCTACTTCGGACAGATTGTTGCCGAGCAGCGGCTGATGATCCTGCGCGAGCAGCACGACATTTCAATCCGCACGCGCGACACCGCACAGGCACGGCTCGACGCCGGCGATGTTCCTCGGCTCGAGGTGATGCAGGCGCAGCTCGCGCTCGCCGCCGTCGAAAACGAAGCCACCGCCGCTGAAGGTACGGCAGCGGCGGCACGTGCGGCGTTGAATGCGCTCCTCGCGCAGCCACTCAACACGATGGCGGTGTTGTCGACGACCGTCGACGAAGCCGCACCGCCGGGCACCGAGGCGGCACTCATGCTCGCGCAGACGGCCAGCACGGAGCTCATCTCGCTCGATCGGCAGATCGAAGCGCAGCGAGCGCGCATCCAGCTCGCACAGGCGCTCCGCGTTCCCGACCTGACGCCCACCTTCACGCTGACACGCCGGGCCGAACCGGAATTCAACTACGGCTGGCGGGCCGGTGCCGCCGTCACATTGCCGCTCTTCACGACGCATCGTGCCGGCGTGCTCGTTGAGCAGGCCACGCTTGACCAGCTCACGGCCCAGCGTCAAGCGACCCTGCTGCGCATTCAAGGCGAGGTGACGGCCGCAGCGGATCGCGCGCAGGCGCTGCGGGAGCTGTTCCTCCGCTATCGTGATGAGATCATTCCGCAGGCGCAGCAGGTCGAACAGCTGGCGCAGGATGCGTATCAGCTCGGGCAGACTGGCATCGGCCCGTTGCTGCTGGCGCTGCAGGCGACGCGCGACGTCCGACTGCGCTCGCTCGACGCGATCGATCAATTCCAGACAGCGCTTGCGGATCTCGAACGCGCGATAGGAGCGCCCCTCCCATGAAGGTGCGACGCATCTGGGATGTGCGGTCACGAGCCGTGGAGCCACGGAGCCCACGGAGTGGTTTTCTTCTCTCCGCGATCGTCGTGCCTTCGTGGTTCGTATCAGCAATTGTTGCCGCTGCGATCGTGATAAGCGCATGCAGCAAACAAACCGCTGAAGAGACCGAAAGCGAGGCGCCAGTCCCTGTCAAGGTCGAAGAGGCGAGAATCGGGTCGATCCGCGGTGTTCTCCATGCCACGGGCATCATCACCCCCGCGCCCGAAGGCGAGCTGATCGTGATCGCGCCCGAGGCGGGCCGCGTCATCGCGATCACGCGCGCCGAAGGCGAGCGCGTCGCCAAGGGAGACGTCCTCGTCCGCTTCGAGATTCCGTCGCTCGCGGCCGAAGTCCAGCGTCAGACGGCTGAAGTGCAGCGCGCGCAAGCCGAGCTCGCCACCGTCAAGGCCAATCAGACTCGTCAGCGCGAGCTGTTCGAGCGCGGCATCGCCGCGCGGAAGGACGTTGAAGACGCCGACCGCATGGTCGCGGATACCGAAGCCGCCGTCGGACAAGCCGAGGCATCTCGCGCGGCCGCCGTCACCGCCGCGGCGCGCGTCACGGTTCGCGCGACGTTCAACGGCGTGATCGCCAAACGGTTCCATAATCCCGGCGACGTCGTGGAACCGGCAGCGAGCGACCCCGTCCTTCGCGTCATCGATCCGCGCCGCCTTGAAGTTATCGCGTCGGTGCCGCTCAGCGAATCGTCGCGCGTGACGGTCGGAGCGGGCGGATGGATGAAGGCGGGCGTGCCGGGCTCCCCGGATCTCGCGCTCAAGGTTGTCTCACGTCCCGCGCAGGTCGAACAGGGTACGGCGGCGATTCCCGTGCGCCTCGCATTCGTCGCGCCGACGAATCTAACCGCGGGAACGCCGGCCCAGGTCGACATCGACGCCGAGCGGCACACCAATGTCGTGCTGGTCCCGTCCTCTGCGATCGCCCGCGAAGGCGAGGAGACGGCCGTGTTTGTCGTGATGGGCGACACGGCACACAGGCGGCCGGTGCAGATCGGCCTGGACGACGGAACCGATGCTGAGGTGTCGGGCGTGAAGGCCGGTGAGATGGTGATTGTTCAGGGCCAGGCTGGACTTCCTGACGGCGCCAAGATCTCGGTCGAAACCGGCGAAGACGAGGACACGGCCGCGCCAGACGAGAAGAAGAACGACGCGAAGGGGACCGAGAAGAAGTGAACGTCGCGGCCCTGGCGCAACAGCATTCGCGCGCTGCGGCACTCGTCGCGGCGGCGCTCGTGGTCGGCGGCGTCATCGCCGCGCTTGCCCTGCCAAGCAGCATCTACCCGCCCCTGCAATTTCCGCGCATCGTCATCGTCGTGCATTCGGGGACACTGCCGCCCGACACGATGATGTTGACGGTCACCCGTCCGCTCGAAGAAGCCGTGATGAGCGTCCCGGGCATCCGCCGCGTCCGCTCGCGCAGCATCCGCGGCGCGGCGGAGATTTCGGCGCAGTTCGCCGCCTCGACGGACATGATCGTCGCGCTCCAGCAGGTGCAGAACCGGATCGCAGAGATCACGGGCGACCTGCCGATGGATTCGCAGATTCAGGTCGAGCGGATGACACCCGAGGTCTTTCCGGTGTTCATCCTGAGCATGACGGGCGCGCTGCCGACGGCGGACCTCTTCGACTATGCGACCTACGTGATGAAACCCGAACTGGCGCGGGTACCTGGCGCGGGCACGATCGAGGTGCTGTCGAGCGACACCCGCGAAGTGGAGGTCGTTCTCGATCCGGCGAAGCTGACGGCCGCCGAGCTGACCGTGGTTGACGTCTCCGACGCCCTCAACGCGCAGAACACGCTGACGCCCGTCGGCCGATTCCAGCAGTCGGGGTTGCAGCATCTCGCACTTGCGTCCGGACTATGGAAGAACCTCGACGACATTGCCAACGCGCCAGTCCTCGTCAAGAACGGCGCGACGATTCGAGTGCGGGACATCGGGACGGTCACCCCTGGCGCTCCTGATCGCACGCTGCTCGTCACGGGCAACGGCCGAGATGCCGTATCAGTGAGCATCGCGCAGCAAATCGGCGCGAACATCCTGGACCTGAAAGCGGGTGTCGACGCGACGCTGGCGAGCCTCGCGAAGACGCTCCCTGCCGGTATTCGCATGACGCGTGTCTACGACCTCGCCGAGTTCGTCGAGGAGTCAATCGCCAGCGTGCGCGACGCGATTCTGATCGGCGGGTTTCTCGCCGTGATCGTGCTGCTCGTCTTCCTCCGCGACTGGCGGCTGACGATGATTGCGGCCATCACGCTGCCGATGGCGGTCATCCCGACGTTTGTGTTCCTCTGGGTGTTTGGCGGAACGATCAACCTGATGTCGCTCGGCGGCCTTGCCGTCGCCATCGGCCTCGTCATCGACGATGCGGTCGTTGTCGTGGAGAACATTCATCGGCGCGCCGGCGAAGGCGACGACAGCGTGGTCAGCGCCGTGCAGCAGTTGATGGCGCCGCTTGTCAGCTCCACGCTCACGACCGTCGTCGTGTTCGCACCGCTCGGCCTGCTCTCGGGTGTCCCTGGTCAGTTCTTCCGCGCGCTGTCATTGAGCCTCTCGGTTGCGGTCCTGATTTCGCTCGCCTTGTCGATCACCGTCGTGCCTCTGATGGCGCGATGGGCAGTGTCGCACCACAAGCCGGCGGGCGAAGGGCACGGACGCATCGAAGGCGCGTACGAACGCATGCTCGGATGGATGGTGGGAAGCCCGGCGCTGTCGATTGCGGTCGCCGTGCTGCTCGCCGTTCTGACCGGTGGGCTGTTCTACTCGGTGGGTACGGGATTCTTCCCCGCCGCCGACGAAGGCGGATTCGTCCTCGACTACTTGACGCCGGAAGGGAGCGCACTCGCGGAGACCGATCGGCAGGTCAAGGAAATTGAAAAGCTGCTCTCCGAAACACCGGAGGTCGCTTCATATTCGCGCCGCACGGGTTCTGAGCTTGGCCTCTTTGCGACGGCACAAAACACCGGCGACATCCTTGTACGACTGAAGCCGCGCAATCAGCGCACCCGATCCTCAGAAGACGTCATCGACGAGCTGCGCGATAAGCTGCACGACGCTGTCCCGCTGGTCGACATCGAGTTCGTGCAGCTCCTGCAGGACATGCTCGGCGACCTGGAAGGCAATCCCGAGCCAATCGAAGTGAAGATCTTCGGCAGCGATCCCGCCGTCCTCGCCGAACTCGCCGATCCGGTCGAGGAGATGCTGAACAAGGTCCGCGGCGTCGTCGACGTGGTCGGCGTGCAGAAAGGAAACCCCGAGGTCACGTGGACCGTCGATCCAGTAGCGGCGGAGCGCTACGGCCTCACGATCGCACAGGTGTCCGACCAGCTCGCGGGCAACTGGCTCGGCGAGATTGCCACCGATCTTCGTCTGGCGGATCGCCGCGTCCCCGTCCGCGTTCGTTTGCCTGATGTCTATCGTTTCGATCCGAATTGGCTGCCGCAGACGCTCATCAGGAGCTCTGAGGGAAAGCTGATTCCTGTGTCCGAGGTCGCGCACATGCAGCGCGCGAACGGTCAAGGGGAGCTGAAGCGCGAGAACCTGCGGCTGATGGCGAGCATCACCGGGCGTCTCGAAGGCCGCGATATGGGAAGCGCCGTCGCCGAGATTCGATCGAATCTCGACACGATGCGGCTGCCGATTGGCTACACGTACGAAATCGGCGGCCAGTATCAGTCGCAGCAGCAATCGTTCCGCGAGCTGCTGATGGTGTTCGCGCTCGCAGTGATCCTCGTCTTCACGATTGTCGTGTTTCAGTTCAACGCCTGGACGCCGACGATCCTCATTCTGCTGGCGGCGCCGTTATCGTTGGGCGGTGCGCTGCTGCTCCTGCTGCTCACCGGTACCGACTTGAACATCTCGTCGGCGATGGGATTGATTCTGTTGGTCGGCCTCGTCGTGAAGAACGGCATCATGCTTCTGGACTTCTCGGAGAAGCTTCACCAACAGGGTGAGCCGTTGGAGCGCGCGATCGCGCACGCCGGCCGCATCCGTCTGCGGCCGATTCTGATGACGACCTTCTGCACGCTCTTTGGATTGCTTCCGCTGGCGCTTGGTCTGGGCGCCGGTGCGGAGCTGCAGAAGCCGCTGGCGCTCGCTGTGATTGGAGGGTTGGCGCTCTCGACGCCGGTGACGCTGTTGGTGGTACCGGGCTTGTACGCTGCGATCAAAGGCCGGTCAGACTCGAGCACGGGCCGCAGAGACGCAGAGACCCAGAGGTAACGCAGTCTCGCTGAATCTCTCTGTCTCTGAGGCTCGTCTTCGTGAAGCGCTATGGCCTCATGTACGTGAAGCCACGCTCCTGCGCGAGGGCCAGCGCCATCACGTGCGACGGCATTAGCTTCACGCCGGGATTGAGGCCCGCAACCAAATCCGCGCGCACCTCGGCAACCGGCATCTTGAACTGCGTCGCGAGCTGCTGCGCGACATTCCCCAACGCGACGTTGCACTGCCAGAAGATTGTTCCCCGCGCCTGCATCGCCTTGACGCTGATATCGCTGCCGTCGTCAAGGAAGATGTTGCGGACCGACGGCTGCTTCGTCATCGGGTCGATGATTTTTGAGCGCTCACCGAGCTTGTACTTCTCCCAGATCCGATCCGAGACGTTCATCGCGATGGCTGGCCCCGATATGCCGACCGCCGTGTTGATCCCCGGATGTTCGAGCTTGTAGACGTCGCGGAAGGTATCGAGAAAATTCTTGCAGAACCGCAGCGGGCGATTGTCGGCCCCGAGATCGAAGCTGCCCAGGTCGTACAACTGCTTGTGCTTCCCTTTCATCTGCTCCAGCCAGGCCATGTCGAACGGACCCGCCGAAGGGGATGGGTTCTGTCCGGCGGCGTCACGCGAACTGAAGGCCGCAAGGCTGGTCACCGATGCAAGCGCGGTCAAAAACGATCGACGGCCGGACATATCGCTCATGAGCCTCTCCTTCGTACGAATCCCCTACCACCCTCATCCGCCCCACCCGCCTAACGCGCCCTACTTGATGCTGCTCTGCAGGCGTGTGTAGTAGACCGCGTCCGGCGGCAGCTTTTCAACGCGGTAATCGCGCTCCTTGAACGGAAAGGCGGGGCGCGGCTTCGAGTTGATGAATGCGGCGACGTGTTGCGCGTCTTCATCCGTGATGTTGCCTGGGTCGAGATACGGCATCGAATAGCGGATCATGCCGGCCAGCGTATAGACGCGCGCGGCGCCGGCGCCATCGTTCCACGACCGCTCGCCCCAGAGTGGCCCGGCGATCTTGTCGCCAATCTGCACACCCTGACCGTCGGGACCATGGCACGTGGCACAGCGATCCATGTAGATCGCTTCACCCTTCGCGGTATCGAGCTTGTCGACAGGGACGAGCGCCGACGCGGGGATCGTATTCTGGCCGCGCCACGAAGGGTTCTTCCCTACTTCCGCACCGCGAGCCAGCCACGTCAGGTAGGCCGATATCGCGAGCACTTCTGGCGACGACGGATTCGGCAGCTGGTCGGCACCAAGCTGGCCGCCGGTCGCGTTCTCGCTGCGGAGAAAACAATCGGTGATTCGATCGCCGAGGCTGTAGAGCCGGCCTGAACGACGGTTGTACTCGGGAAACATCCCCGCGACGTCGACGAGCGGCATCGACCGCTCACGCTGACCGGCATTCATGTGGCAGTTCGTGCACGACATGCCGCCAGGCGCGAGACGCGGCGCCTCAGTGGGAGTGTTCGTGAACAGCTTGAACCCGCGACGGATTTCCTCGGCAAGCTTCGAGTTGTCGAGTGCCTTGTCGTTGAGCGGGTTCTGCGGGAACTCCCAGCCTGCCTTCATGCTCATCGAGGCGGCAATGAGCGGACCGGACATCTTGATCGGCGACGGACCCGGGGGCTCCGCAGCCGGACGCTCGCACGCCGCCAGAGCGAGCAGAGCGAGCGCGATTGGCGTATAGCGCCTCATGGCAGGGTTGACCTACCATAGCACCCATCATGCTGAAACGATATGCGCTCGTTGTTGTCCTTCTCGTCGGAGTCGGCGGTGCCGTCGCCACGGCCCAGAGCGTCACCAAAGAGACGCTGCCAGGCGTGACGAATTTCGCCCGCCTCGAGACCACCATCGCATGCGCCGGTGCGACCACTCCGCAGGCGGTTGCCGGGCTCAAACAGATGGGGTATGCCTCGATCATCAACCTGCGCGAGGCGAACGAGGCCGGCGCCGACATCGATGCCGAGGCCGCTGCTGCCAAAACTGCGGGGATCACGTTCATACACCTGCCGTTCAACACCGCATCGCCGAATCCCGCTGTCGTCGACACCTTCCTCAAGGCGGTGACCGACTCGAAGAACCAGCCGGCATTCGTCCACTGCGCCAGCGGCAACCGCGCTGCCGCGATGTGGATGATCAAGCGGATGCAGATCGACAAATGGGACGCGGAGCGTGCGGGCACCGAAGCGGCCGCGCTCGGTCTGACCAGTGGCGCGTTGAAGACGTTCGCGATCCAGTACGTGGAGTCGCATAGGTAATTGATGCCGCTGATCCTGCACGGACTGCCACCGATCCATTGGGCAATCGCCGGTGCCGGCATCGCGCTCATTACCCTCGCGCTGCTCTTTCTCGCGAACCGACGGCTCGGCATCTCCACCGGCTTCGAGGATGTCTGCAGCTTCGTGCTGCCGATCGGCTACTTCACGCGTGACGCGGTGCGTCTCGCGCGTGGATGGCGGCTCCCATTCATCGTCGGCCTTGCGGTTGGGGGATTCTTGTCCGCGGTGCTCGGCGGCGGCTGGGCGCCGATCTGGGATCTCGGGATCTTCGACCAGGTGATTGGGTTCGGCCACGCTGGCAAGCTTGCCTGGATGTTCGTCGGGGGCCTGTTCATCGGCTTCGGTACCCGCCTCGCGGACGGCTGCACGAGCGGCCACGGCATTTTCGGCCTCTCGAACTTCGAGCGTCCGAGCCTCATCAGCACTGTGAGCTTCATGGCCGCGGGAATCGTGACGACGCAGTTCTTCTACCGCGTCCTGTTTCACCTGTGATGGCGCTGCTCTACCTCGCGCTCGGCACGGTGTTCGGCTTCGTCCTGAGCCGCAGCGGCGCAGCCGATTACAACTACATCCAGGCGATGTTCCTGTTCACGAGCTTTCAGCTGTACGGAATTATCGGGACCGCCGTCGCGATCACCGCGCCCGGCCTGTGGTTGATCAAGCGGTATGGACGTACCGCGTCGGGCCGTCCGGTGGTTGTCCCGCGCAAGCCGCAGCATCGCGGCAATGTGGTCGGCGGAATTCTCTTCGGGATCGGCTGGTCGATCTGCGGCATGTGCCCGGGGCCGATCTTCGTGAACATCGGCGAAGGGAAAATCTACGCGATTGCGGCGCTGGCCGGCGCACTGTCAGGAGCAGGACTGTTCGGTGCGATCTACACCCGCATTCAATTCGCTTTCCGACTGCCCCGGCTCATCGTCGGAACCGGTGGTGCTGGTTCCCGACCCTAGAAATAGGCGGCAACGACACTTCCGGCGAGCGCAAGCAGCACGATCAGCGTGAGCATCACAAACGTCCAATCCCGCTCGCGCATGTATTCGATCACGGAGACGACGACTCTCGCCACAGGCGTCGCGAGAAGAATGACGAGCCCGGCCACGAGCAGCAGCTGCGCAACCGCGGGCTGGTAACGCACGATGCTCATCACCAGCCCGATGGCAAACATCGTCGAGCTCGTGATCGTGCCGAACCGGAGCACCTCGCCGATCATCCCCTCCAGCCGCTGTGTCGCGGACCGTTCGCGGTTCATTGCATGCTCCTGAGGAACATCAGCACACCGACGATGACCAGCAGCACCGCCATGAGCACCTTCAACCACTTGACCGAGGCGCCGTACGCCAGTCGCGCGCCCGCCAACGATCCAACCTGCACGCCGAGCACGGCCGGCGCGGCCAGGAGCGGCTGAAGATCGCCGCGGCCGTAGTAGATGATGGCGCCACCGGTGGCGGTGACGCCGATCATCAATGCGCTCGTCGCCGCCGCCGCGCGCAGCGGCATTCCGCACCAGGAGTTCAGCACGGGCACCTTGATGATGCCGCCTCCGATCCCTAGCAGCGACGACACATTGCCGGCGATGAAGGACGCGAACAATGCGAGCGGCAACCGCTTCACGCGATACGAGACGATGCCGCGGCTCTCCTCTTCGTAGAAGCGACCGCCAAGACGCCCGGGATCGACCGTCGCATCGAGGATGACATTGCGCTTATTGACGCGTCCGAGCACGACCGCCGCAACCCCGATCGCGACGATGCCGAAGAGGCGTTGCAGCATCGATTCCGCGACAAGCTGCGCAGTGATGCCGCCGAGCAGGCTGCCCAACGTCGTCGCTGCTTCGAGGACCATCCCGACCCGCAAGTTGATCAACTGATTGCCGGCTCGCTGGGCGGTGACCGCCGAGGATGTCGCGATGACGGTCGCGAGACTGATCGCCGCAGCGGATTTCAGCGGGAATCCAAGTACGAGCGTGAGAAATGGAACCAGAAAAATGCCGCCGCCGAGGCCAAGTGCCACGCCGAGTGCTCCGGCAACCGTACCGGCGCCGAAAATGATGAGCGCGAGCGTCGCCGTGAGGTTCAGCGGGTTCAATGGGTTCAGTGTCTCCAAGGGGTTCGATGATTCTGTACCCATTGAACCTTGAACCCCATGAACCCGAAAAGGTGTGATAGCTTCAGCATCCCCCTTAACAGTAGTTTTACTGACGCCCCTGGCAAAGGTCGGGCTTGGCGTCGTATGTCGCCAGTATTCCGGTAGGATGCGGCGACGCATATCGTGTCACTGACCGTGGTACCGCAGAACACCGAAGTCATCGAAAGCGCGGAGAGCGCATCGTATCGGCCACGGCTTCCACGAGAAACGCGTCGGCTACTGCTGACGGCGTTCGTGGCGGTGCTGACGCTGTGGGTGCTCGCCCGCGTGCGGTTTCCAGAGCGCCCCGCGGCGCCCAATCCGGTGCCGCCGATTCTCGATCAGCTCACCGGTCCGCCCACATTCGCGGAACTCGCGGCACGTGTCGGCGAGCTTCGCGGGCGGCTCTCCGATTCTCTCGTGACACTGGTATCGGTTCGCAACGATACCCGCGCGAGCGACGGCGGGTCCGTTCAACGCTCTGTCGGCCTTCGTATTCGCGACGACCTGGCCGTCACCGTCCTCGCGCCAACGACGCGGCGTGCCGGCGCCGCGCCGCCTGGCATCGTCGCGGAAGATCGCGCCTCGGGCCTGATGCTCGTCGAAACCGCGATGAAGACACGGCCACAGCTGCCCATCTTCTGGTCGCCGCGCGATCTCCAACAACCCCGGTACCTTCTCGCCTCATCGGCGGCGCCAGAAGACATCTCACTACAACCGACCTTCATCGGTTCACTGGCGCCAATCGAAACACCACAGTGGGCAGGATCCGTATGGGCGCTGCCGATGGACGCCGCGGTCTCACCAGGTGCGCTGTTGTTCACCGAACAGGGAGAGCTCGTCGGGGTCGTCGTGCAGTCCGACGCCGGCCCGGCGATCGTCCCGGCACGAGTGCTTCTGGCCGCGGCCGAACGGCTGCTCGATTCGCCACCGAAAGCCGCTGCCGAACTCGGCGTGGACGTCGAGACGTTGACGGCACGATTGGCCGCCGCCACCGGCGCGCAGGCGGGCGTGGTGGTCGCGTGGGTTGATCCCGCCGGTATCGCCGCGCCGCTGCTGCGGGTCGGAGACGTGATTGAGACCGTCAACGATGTCGCGATCACGAACGCCGAACAGTGGCGCGTGCGCGCGACGCGGGTCGGAGACGGCGACACGCTCAACCTCCGGGTCGTCCGCGGCGGTGCGCCGCGGGTCGTACAACTCCTCGTTCGCGCACCGTCGGCGGAGAACGCCGCGTTTCTTGGACTCGGCATGAGGCGCGTGGTCCGTGTGGGGACAGAAGTGACGCGTGTCGTCCACGGCTCTGCCTCCGAGGCGGCCGGTATTGTCACAGGCGACCTCATCACGGCGATCGGAAACATCAGCGCGCCGACGCCGGCCCAGATCGCATCGGCGTTCGAGGGGACCGACAGCGGAAAGCTCGTGATCGTTGCCGTGCAGCGTAACGGCGCGCATCGCGTCATGGCCCTCCAACGGTGATGACGCGCAACAGGGTGACGGCGACACTTGCCCCGGTACTGCTGCTGTTGTGCGGCGCTGCCGCCGGGCCGCACGGGTTGGCGATTCTCACGCAGCCTGTGCTGTCGTTCCTCGATCCGGCGGCTCCGGTCGCGCTTGCGGTGTTCGGCATTCTGGCCGCGATGCGCATCCAGACGACCGATGACGAGGCGAGAGGCAACGTCAGCGCCGCGGCGCTACAGGCCGCCATTACCGGCACGATTGTCGCCATCGGATTTCTCCTCGTCCCACCGACCGCATCAACAGGAGAACCGCTCCCCGGATGGACTGTCGCGGCGATCACGCTGGGTATCGCGGCGGCAACGTCGTTCGACGCCGAGGACTGCATTCTTCCGGTGATCGTCGGCGGACTACTGCTGGCGTTCGCTCGTGAGACGAGCAGCCTCTCCGCGCTGCTGCTCACGGTCGAGGCCGGCGTGGTCGCGGCGCTTATCGCCGGATCGGGCTGGCTGTTGCTGTCGCGGACGTCAGCGGTGGACGAACATCGTGTGTCCACGTTCGGAAGCGCGCTGCTGCTCGGCGGCGCCGCCGACTACCTGTCGATGTCCGCGCTGCTGTTCGGTCTGACCGCAGGGGGCTGCTGGCGCCTCGCCAACAGCGCGGTCCGCGAGCACATCCGTCGCGACATCGCATACGTCGCCCACTCGCTGCTGGCGCTGGTGCTCGTCATGGCAGGCGCGCACGCCGTGTTTTCGATTCCGATTTTCGCGATTGCGGTTGGCTACACGGTGCTTCGCGCCAGTGGAAAGCTCACCGGAAGTTGGGTCGCCGACCGCGTCTTTCCAACAGGTCCACGTCCCACGGCACACCTACTGATGACGCCGGGGGCATTCGGCGTCGCCTTCGCGCTCAACGTCGTACGCGCCATGGGTGCTGGCTTCGAGCCGGTGCTGACGGTCGTCGTCATCGGGACGGTCGCGTCGTCATTCATCGCAGCGCTGGCGCACCCCGAGGTTGAGCCATGAGGCCGGTGGCCGCGCTGGCGCTCGCTATTGCCGCAGTCGCCTGGGCGCATGCGCTTGGAGAAACCGGAACGGTGCCGTCCGCAGGGGCCGCACTCGCTCTTGGCTTCACGCTGCTCGGCGCGTGGATCAGCGGTGAACTCCTTCGGAAGTTCAATCTCCCGCGAATTACCGGGTATCTGATCTTCGGCGTGCTTGTGGGCCCGTATGTCAGCAACGTGATTACGGCCCCGATGACGTCGCAGCTCCAGGCCGTTACCGGCATCGCCACGACGCTGATCGCGCTGATCGCCGGATTGACGATCAGTCTCGAACGCCTGCGAACGACGCTCGCCTCGATCGCCCGGTTCACCGGCGCGACGCTCGCGGTGGTGATGATCGGCATTGCCGCGTTGCTCTGGCTCGCGTGGCCCTGGCTTCCGGTGTCGCCCGACAGCACCGGCGCGGCACGCGCGGTGACTGTCGCCTTGATGACGATCATGGTCGCGAGCGCTTCGCCCACGATGACGGCTGCGGTCACGACGGAGACTGGCGGTCGCGGTCGTTTGAGCGAGCTCGTGCTTGCGGTGGTGGTGCTGGCTGATCTGGTTCTGCTGCTGCTGTTCTCGAGCACGATGCAGTTGGCCCGCGCCGTCTTCCGTCCCGACGCCGCCGGCCCGAGCCTGCTGGTGCGGTTCGCGTGGGAAACCGGCGGCGCCATTGCGTTTGGCGCACTCGTCGGTGCGCTCTTTGCGCTGTACCTCCGCTATGTCGGTCGCGAGGTAACCCTCGCGCTGCTGGCGATGTGCGGGGTGCTCAGTCAGGTCGGGAGCACGCAGCAATTCGAGCCGTTGCTGGCCGCCGTCGCGGCGGGGCTCGTCATCGAGAACCTGTCGGTGGCGCAAGGCGACGCGTTGAGGACGGCAGTACAGCGCGGCGCGCCGCCAGTGCTGGTGATCTTCTTTGTGGCGATCGGCTCGTCCCTTCGACTCGATGTGCTGCTGACGATCTGGCCCGCCGCCCTGGTACTTGCGGCTGTCCGGACCGGCCTGATCCGGGCCGGCACGCGGGTGGGCCTCAATGTCTCGGGGATCGACCGCGGAATCGGTGAGCACGCATGGACCGGACTGATCTCGCAGGCCGGAATTACCGTCGGCCTGGCATCGGTGGTCGCATCGGAGTTCCCGGGCTGGGGAACGGAGTTACAAACAATCCTCATCGCACTCATTCCGATTCACGAGCTGATCGGACCCATGCTGTTCCGACGCGGCCTTGCGCGCGCCGGCGAACGCGAAGCCCACAGTCCGCGGCCACTGCTCGTCGTGTCGAATCGTGAACCGTATCTGCACGTCAGACGCGAGGACGGCAGCGTCACGTGGACGAGCGCGACGGGAGGCGTCGCCGTGGCGCTTGACGCATTGATGCGCGAGCGCGGCGGGACATGGATTGCACATGGTGGCGGCTCCGCCGATCGCCTCGTCGTCGACGACACCGACAAGGTGCTGGTTCCACCAGAGCATCCGTCATATTCGCTACGACGCCTCTGGCTCGAAGAGCCGACGTTCTCCGCCTACTACGGCGGTTTCGCGAACGAAGGCCTGTGGCCGCTCTGCCATGTCGTCGACGTGAGACCCCGCTTTCGCACCGAAGAATGGGCTGCCTACAAGGACGTGAACGAGCGCTTCGCCGCCGCGATCGACGAGGAGCTCGATGCCGCCGACACCCCGGTGTTCCTCCAGGACTATCACCTTGCCCTCGTCGCCCCCGCACTCCGCGCGCGCCGAGCGGCGGTCCGTACGGCGCTCTTCTGGCATATTCCGTGGCCGCATCCCGATCGCCTGCGCATCTGTCCGTGGCGAGCGGAGCTGCTCGAGGGCCTCGCCGCCAATGACCTGCTCGCCTTTCAACTCGAACGCGATCGCCAGAACTTCCTCCAGGCCGCGGAAGAGGAATTGAACGCGGAAGTGGACGTCGAAACGTCGCGCATCTGGATTGGCGAGCGGCCGACCACCATTGTTTCCGTACCCATCGGAGTCGATTACGACCGCATCCAGGAAATCGGCGGTTCCGAAACCCTCGTCGCGGAACAACAGCGCCTCCATCGCACGCTCGATCTGCGTGCGCCGCTCATCGGCATCGGCGTCGATCGCCTTGATTACACCAAAGGCATTCCGGAGCGGCTGGCTGCCCTCGACCGTCTCGTCACCGCTCGGCCCGAGCTGTGCGGACGTCTCACGTTCGTCCAGATCGGCGTGCCATCACGATCGCATCTCCACGGCTACGCGGAAATCGAGGTAGAGATCGCCGCACAGATTCGCGATCTCAATCGACGCCACCGCACCGCGGAGGGCGTTCCGCTGGTCGCGTATCAAACCGCGCCGCTTGGAATCACCTCTCTGGTGGCGCTCTACCGTCTCGCGCACTTCTGCATCGTCAGTTCGCTGCACGACGGCATGAACCTCGTGGCGAAGGAATTCGTTGCCGCCCGAGACGACGAAGACGGCGTGCTCGTCCTCAGTGAGCTGGCTGGCGCCGCGCAGGAACTGCAGGACGCACTCATCATCAACCCGTACGACGTGGACGGATTTGCGGCCGCGCTCATGCGGGCAATCGACATGCGGCGCGACGAGCGCCGAGCACGGATGCGCGCGCTCCGTCGCGTGGTGGCCGGCCGAAACGTCTTCGGCTGGGCGTCGGACATCCTGGAAGGACTCGAAAGCCTTTGGACCAGACCGCTCCACTACGGGGTGCGCGGCTGGGAGGACACAGCCATCTAACAATGCAGACCATCCTGAACGAAGAACAGCGCGCCCTGCTGGCCGGGTTCGCGTATGCGAACCTCCTGCTCGCATTTGACTACGACGGAACCCTCGTGCCGATCGCGCCGACGCCGGCCGCTCCACAGATGCGTGCCACGACACGACAGCTCTTGATTCGTGCTGCGCAGCTCTATCCATGCGTGATCATTTCCGGGCGTGCGCTCGATGATCTCTCCCGCCGCCTCGAAGGCGTTCCAGTGTGGTACCTGTTCGGCAATCATGGGCTCGAGCCGCCTCGGCCCGGCGTCGTCTCGCCGACTCCGGCGCGGGAGTGGGCAGAACAGCTCCAGCGTCTTCTGCCGGACGACCCCGGCATCCTGATCGAAGACAAGCGCTATTCGCTGACGATTCATTACCGCAACGCCGTTGATAAGCGGCGAGCCGTCGAAGCGATCGATCGCGTCGTCGCGCACCTGCCCGATGCGAGGGCCCTCGGAGGCGCCGAGGCAGTAAGCCTGCTGCCGCGAGGCATCGCGGACAAAGGGGTCGCGTTGCGCCAGGCCTGCCGATGGTTCGCGTGCGACAGCGCAATTTATGTGGGCGATGACGCCTCGGACGAGGATGCGTTCTCGTCGACGTATCCGGAGAGGCTACTGACCATTCGCGTCGGCGCCACCGACGACACGCGCGCGAGGTACCACCTCAGTTCCCAGGACGATATCGACTCGCTGCTTCAGATTCTGGTGGACGTGCGCACACGATGACGCCCCGCTGGCCGGGCTCCAACGGCAGTCCCGTCAAGACAGTATTTCGAGTGTTCGACGGGAATTTGCCGTCTTTCGGGTTGATCTAAGTCGACCATCGAGCTAGGCTTCAGCCGCTGCCCCTACTCCGCCCTAGCATCAGGTCCCATCCGAGCGCGGCCCGTCTCGCTGCGCTGATGGGATACGTGCTCCTTACGCTGGCCTTCACCTGGCCGCTCGTGCTGAATCTCGAGACCCATCTGACCGGACCAGTCGGCGGAGACACGGGCGTCTACGTCTGGAACCAGTGGGTGTTCCGTCAGGAGGTCCTAAACGAACGCCTGCCGCTGTTCACGCAGGAAATCTTTTCGCTCAGCCGACCGGCCAACCTTTCGCTTCACAACTACACCATCTTCCAGGACCTCCTCGCGCTGCCGCTGCTTGGCCGGCTCGGGGTCGTGACGACCTTCAACATCGTGTATCTACTGATGATCGTGATCACTGGATACGCTGCCTTCCGGCTGGCACTCCATGTGACGGGACGACCGTTGGAATCCTGGCTGGCGGGCGCACTGTTTTCGTGGAGCCCGTACCTGGTGACGCGCGGCATGGGCCACTTCAGTCTGGTTGCCGCGGCTCCGCTTCCGGTCTTCGCGTTGCTGCTGCTGGACTGCGAGGCGCGTGCGAGTGTACGCAACGCCGTGGCGCTCGGCGTTACGGTCTGCTGGGCCGCGACGACCGATCCCTACTACGCGGTGTATTGCGTCATGCTCGGGTGCATCTTCGTCGCGGTTCAGGCAATTCGAATCGCCCGCGATCCGTCACGGCGATGCACCGTGCCTCGCACTCTCGACGTGCTCCTCGCCTGTCTGACGGGCTTCGCCCTTTCGCTCGTCATCGGCGGCGGCTGGCAGATATCCGTTCTCGGCCGACGCGTCAGCACCCATGGCCTCTACACACCGATGTTGCTGCTGACGCTGTTCGCGGTCCTGCGTGCGGCGTGGCCGTACCGCCGGGCGGCGCTGTCGATCGATCGGGGGGCACTCATCCGGTTCGCGCGCGCGGCGTCGGTCGCAATCCCGGTAGCGGTGGTGTTGCTCTCACCCGTGTTGTACGCCGTGGGCGTCCGCATCATCGACACGGGATTCGAATCGTCGCCGATCAGATGGCGCAGCAGCCCCTCGGGCGTTGACCTCGTGTCGTTCTTTCTTCCGAACCCGAACCACCCGCTCGCGCCGGATGCGATTCGCGCGTGGCTGACGCCGCGCCCCGACCAGTACCTCGAGAACGTCGCGTCGATCCCGCTGGTCGCCCTGATGGTGATCGCCGCTGCAATTGGGGCTCGGTGGCGGCCGTCACGGATCTGGATCGCTGTCACCGCGGCATTCGCACTGCTTGCGCTCGGTCCGTTCGTGCACATTGCCGGGTTCAACACGCATATACCCGGCCCGTGGGCGTTTGCCCGCTACCTCCCTATCGTGAGGCTCGCGCGCACGCCGGCGCGGCTGTCGATCGTGGTGATGCTGGGCGTGTCGATGCTGTTTGCCGCCGCGGTGACCCATCTCGGCGACCGATGGCCGCGACAACGGAGAGTGCTGCTGTTGGTTGTGGCAGTCGCGATGCTGTTCGAGCTGCTCCCCGCGCCGCGCCCGCTCTACTCCGCCTCCGCTCCGGCGTTCTATGCTCGAATCGCGCAGGATCCACGCAATGTCACACTCATGGAATTGCCGGTCGGCGTGCGAGACGGGACGTCGAGCGTCGGCAACTTCACCGCACGTTCGCAGTTCTTCCAGACCGTCCATGGCAAGCCGCTCGTCGGCGGCTATCTGTCGCGGGTGTCGAGGAAGCGGATTGCCGAGGTGCGGCAGGACGCTCTGCTCGATGCGCTGATCACGCTGAGTGAAGGGGGAACCCTCGATCGCGCCCGCGAATCGGCACTCCTGGAGCGCGGTCCCGAGTTCATCCGCCGCGGCCATATCGGGTACGTCGTCATCGACAACGATCGCACTCCGCCGGCATTACGGGAGTTCGCGGTTCGCGTGCTCCGCCTGCAGCATGTCGCTGCAGAAGACTCCTACGATCTCTTCGTCCCCGTCTCGACCGCCGACTGAGCACGCTGCGAGGTCCGTCTTCAGGCGGATCTTTCTTCCTATCTGGTGAAGTGAATCAGGTATTGCGATGTCCCCGCCATGAAGAAGCGCGCCCACTCGCCCGCGACTTTATCGGTGCCGACTCCGTCATCTTCGCTGATCACCTGCGGATACCAGCTCCCGCCGTTCAGGATCTTCACTGGAGGGGACCACAGGCGCGGATCGTCGAGCCGCGGCGCGAAAGAGACATAGATGCCCTCCTGGTCGTACCGCGTGTTCTTCGCGCGGTTCAGCAGCATTGCGTACATGTCGAGGTAGCTGTTCCAGTGCACCGACGGACCCCAGAACTCGTCAGTCGTCGATCCCTCGTCGTGCCATCCGTCCGCCGCATAAAAGAGTGAGCTGCCCGTCGCGTAGGTCCACGCGACATCGCCGCCCATGCTGATCCGGCGTGCCGCGGGCACCCACACACGCGACCGCCACAGCATCAGCTTCCCAGCAGGGTCATCGCGATCGGCCCACGCGAGGCGGCCGACGGCGACGCCTTGCTCCGCCGTCGATCGTTCGTACTGGGACAAAAAGAAATAGAGATCGCGCGAACCCGGATCGAGCTGCACGCTGAAGTCGCCCACTCCGTTCACGAAGAACACATTGGTCGTGTTGCAGCTGAATGCGCGCGCCGGCGCCTCGAGAACGATCCCAAGCTGTTCCCACGTCTGACCGCGGTCGCGCGAGCGTGCAGCGCCGATGCGTGGTATGACCTTGCCGCTGCCGGGACAGACGACGTCGGCGGGCATCTCGTTGTGGTAGTAGCCGTACCAAGTCCCATCGACATCGGGAACAATGGCCTCCATCCAGACGCCGCCGCCAGGCCACGGTTCGAGCAATGAAGGCTGCGCGGCGCCAAGCCGCGTCAGGCTCCGTCCACCAGCCGTACTCGGCCGGCCGTTGTATGACGTGACGACGAACAACCGAAGCACACCGCTAGTGCGATCCCACATCGCGGGACTGTTGCTGTCGACGTCGCCACTGAGGCGAAGCGGGGTTACGGGAAAGAGCGCAGCGCGCGGGTTGACGGCTTCGCCCGAACTCAGTGCGGTGCGAGGAGCAGCGGCAACGAGACACGCCACGGCCATGGCAGCGACAAGAAGGCGCACACCTACTGACACGACAGCGTGTCGGAAGATGTTTACTTCGGTTTCAGTAGGGCAGATGCCGTGGAGGCCGGGTCCGTTCGGACCCGGCCTCTTGGTGGCGAAATCTAGAACTGCGTGCGGAACCCGAACTGCAGCATGCGCGGCGAATAGGCCGTCGTCGTGCTCGCATTCGGCTGTCGGAAACGCGCGTTCTGCTCGTTCAGCGTGAACAGCGTCGGATCGTAGTTGCTGCGGTTGAACACGTTGAACACTTCGAAGATTCCATCGAGTTTGACCTTCTGCGAGAACGAAATCCGCTTCTGCAGCCGCATGTCCACGCGGTGGATCGCCGGCAGGTTGATCCCGTTGCGCGGGATGACGGTGCCGTTCGCACGCAGACGACCCTGCGCGGAGACCTGACCGGAGGCGCCCTGGTTCAACACGTCAACACCCGCCTGCGCGGTCTCCCATCCGTTGTCGCCGAAGATGTAGAGACCGCTCAACTGCAACCCGTACGGCGCTTCCCAGATGCCGTTGAAGGTCACGCGATTGTGCTGATCCTTGCCCGGGTACCACGCGTCCTCCGAGATGTAGTCCGGGAGCGTCACCGCCACATCGCATCGGGAGACGCCGGAGCCCGCGACGGTGGTCACCGGGTACTGGCAGCCGGGGTTCAGCGGCAGCTGGTCGAACACGCTCGTTCTGGAATACGTGTAGCTGGCTGATGCCTGCCAGTGATTCGCCATCCGCTTGGTGAACGCGGTCTGCAGCGCGTTGTAGTTCTGCTGACCGTCGCTGCGGTTCATCTGAATCGTCCCCCAACCCGGGTACGGACGATTGATGTAGTTGGCCGCCGCCGTACCTCCGACGAGCGGATACGGAATGCCGGTGGCCGGGCTGTACGCGACGTTGATGTTGCGCGTGTTCAACTGGGCACGGTCGCCCGTATAGACCCAGTCCATCTCGAAGGACATCTGGTTTCCGAGTTGCCGCGCCAGGCCGACCGACGCCTGGTGGCTATACGGATCGACCAGATCCGGCGCCGCGAAGTTCTGCGTGCTGTGCCGCAGGTTGCATGTCGGCGACGCAGGGTTCGGCTGAAACGCGCACAACAAGGCCTTCGCCTGGTCGTATGTCGGCGCGGGACCGTTGAACGGGTTGACGGCGAAATCGGCACGACCGTCGTTGACGACGGTCATCGCGATCTGCTGCACATAGCGCAGCGTGAAGAGCGGCGGCTGGCCCGTTGCCTCGCCGTAGTAAATGCCATAACCGCCGCGGATGACCGTGCGGTCGTTCCACGCGTAGTTGAATCCGAGCCGCGGCGCGAGGTTATTCAGGTCGTTCGGCCGGTTCGCCTCGAGGAACGGCTTGAATTCCACCCAGTTGACGAACTCCCCGATTTGCGCGTCGTAGCGGACGCCGAGATTCAGCGTCAGCTTGCTCGTGGCATGCCAGTCGTCCTGGGCCCACCACGCCGCGACGTGTCGCGGCGCGTACTCCGTGAAGCCATTGTTGCCGGCGGGCCGCGAGTACGGTGACGCGGTCATCGCGACGTTGCGGATGTACTGCGTGGTCACCGCGGAGAGTGGTGCGAGGTTCCACGTGCCGACGTCGGTGACGTCCGCGATCATCGACTGAATCACGTCGGGTGACAGCGCGCCGTTGTTCGCCGTGAACTGCCCCATGCACGTCTGGCACGTGGTCTCCCACGTGAAGTCGTGCATGTACTCGCCGCCCAGCTTCAAGTCGTGGCGCCCCTTCGCGTTGAACGAGGCCGTGAACGCATCCTGGATGTCGTAGTCCTCTTCGCGGATGTTCTGCGGCGTGATTGCATGGGTCTGGCCGAGCGTGTAGCCGCGCAGCAGGATCACCGGCGCGCCGAAGCCTTCCGTCATGCCGGGCAGGCTGTTCCCGTTCTTCACGTGCGCGTACTGGTTCCAGTGGAAGAGCGAATGGCCCCCCTTGATTTCGTTGACCATGCTCTGGCCGAGCACCTGCGTAAAGGTCGCGAACTCCTGCTCGGAGCGCCGGTTGGTGCCGATCGCTGACGCGGGCGAGCGATCGGAGCCGCCCGTATAGCGCGAGTCGTAGGGGATTCGGTTGTCGTAGCGGTTGCCGCGAACGGTGAGACGCGTCTGCGGATTGAACTGGAAGTCGAACCGGCCCATTTCCGTATCCTGACGCCGCGCACCACTCAGCGTCCCGTTGAACTTCGGATAGAGCGGATTGTTGTAGACATAAGTCTGGGGTTCGCGCTCGTACTCATAATTCACGAAATAATGAATACGATCCCGCACGATCGGTCCGCCAAACGTCGCGCTCAACTGCTGGTTCTGGTACGGCAGCACGACGCCGGCAACCGGATCCTTGCCGTTGAACTTCGAATCGCGGAAGTAGCCGGAGAACGTTCCGCCCATCGTGTTCGTACCCGATTTCGTGATCGCGTTCACCTGGATGCCGCTCGAGCGACCCTGCGATGCATCGAAGCGGTTCGAGATGAATTCAAATTCGCCAATGGCATCGCGGCTGAAGCGCGGCTGCCCGAAGCTCAGGGCCACCTGGTTGGTCACCTGCTGGCCATCGAGATTGAGCTGAAACGGGATGTTCGAGCTCGTCGAACCGATCGGTGTCTCCGCCACCGCGTTGGCACGGCTGCCGGGGGCGAGCAGCGTCAGATCCATCCAGTTGCGTCCGTTGACCGGCAACTCCTGCATCTGTCGTGGATCCACGTTGGTGCCAAGTGTCGACGTCTGTGTGTCGACGAGCGGCGCTTCGCCTGTCACCGTCACCGATTCCTGGACCGTCGACGGCGCCATCTGAAGGTTCAACACGGCGGTCTGGCCAACGAGCAGCTCGAGTTGGCGGCTGACGGTTCCGAATCCGGGGAGCTCCGCATCTACCTTGAACATGCCCACACGAAGCGGAATGCGGTACCCGCCCCGTTCGTCCGTCACCGCCACGAAGGTATTGCCCGTTGCCGTGTGCGTCGCGGTAATCGTCACACCAGGCAGCACGCCGCCCGTCGAATCGGTGACCGTACCGTTCAGCGTCGCTTCCTGCGCCCACGCCCCAACAGGCATCAGCGCCAGGAGCGTGAACATGAGTGCTACGCGCCTGAAAATACGCAATTGCATTCGTCTCTCCTTCAGTCGGACCCGTCGGAACCGTGCGAAACAGCCAACCTTTGTAAACGAAGCGGTGGGTAAGGTCAAGCAAACAGCGGACTCAAATCCGCGCTATGTTATTGGGCGCTTTCAACATCGGTCAGTCGAGCCATTCAGCAAGTTGAAGAAGTATCCGGTTTTTTGGAGGAGATCGCGATGAATCGCTTCGCGGCAATGGGAGTTCTTGCGGTACTCGGTGCCCTGACAATTCCTGTCACCGCGCAGCAGAAGGCTGCGGCTGCCCCAGCACTCGACATTCAGGCGCTCTCCACGCGACCTGAAATGGTCACTGGCGGCGACGTACTTCTGCAGATCGCCGGGCCGGCGAATCTGAGCGCGAAGACTCTCACAGTGCGTGTGAATGGCAAGGACGTCAGCAACGCATTCAAGCCTGCCCCGAGCGCAGTCGAGGGGGCTGCACCCGATTCAAAAGCGCTTGTCGGCCTTATCAGCGGCCTGAACGTCGGCTCCAACGCCATCGTTGCGTCGATGCGCGGCAGCAAGGCGACCGCTCAGTTGACGGTGGTCAACCATCCGGTCACGGGGCCGGTTCTCTACAGCCCACACCAAACGCCGTTCATCTGCGAAACGCAAGCGGTTGGTCTGGGCGATCCGCTCGACGCCGACTGCTCCGCGAACACCAGGGTTGAGTACTTCTATCGATCGACATCAGCGGCGGCGCCGCGCGAAAACCAGGGCGATCTCGCCGCCGCGGACAACGCGAACGGCTTTGGCGGAGGACGCGGCAACGCGGCAGCGAATCCATTCAAGCCGTTCGATCCAAATGGTCCGCGGCCGACCGACATCGCGATGACCACGACGACGGAAGGCAAGACCGTGCCGTACATCGTGAGGCGCGAGATGGGCACCATCAATCGCGCCATTTACTCCATCGCGCTCCTGCATGAACCAGGCACGCCTCTTCCCTCGCCATGGACAACCGGGACCGCGTGGAACGGACGTCTGGTCTACACCTTTGGCGGCGGCGTGGCAGCCGGCTACCACCAGGGACGCACGATTGGCGGACTGAACGGCGCACGCGGAAATCTCGAGGATGGACAGCTGGGCGACTATCCACTGGCAAAGGGGTACGCGGTGGCCGGCTCTTCGCTCAACGTCTTCGGCACGCATGCCAATGACGTGGTTTCGGCCGAGTCGATGATGATGGTGAAAGAGCATTTCATCGAGCAGTTCGGCCGCATCAACTGGACGATCGGCAGCGGCCGCTCGGGCGGCTCGATGCAGCAGCACATGATCGGCAACAACTATCCGGGGCTGCTCGACGCGATCGTGCCCACCGCGAGTTTCGCCGACACGCTGACGTTCCAGAATTCAATGCTCGACTGCGAGCTGCTCGATCGCGCGATGACGACGTCGAAGCAGGCGTTCACCACCGATCAGAAGACCGCGGTGGCCGGCTTCAGCCACTGGGATTACTGCACCAACAACAAGCTGCGCTACGCCGGGGTCGCGGCCGACATCAACTGCGATGCGACGACGGTTCCGCCGGCGATGCGGTTCGATCCGGTCAAGAAACCCGATGGCGTGCGCTGCACGTACCAGGACGCGCTCGTCGCGGTCTACGGCAAGGATCCGAAGACCGGGTTCGCGCGGCGCCCGTTCGACAACGTCGGCGTGCAGTACGGGCTCAAGGCGTTCAACGACGGGAAGATCACGTTCAACCAGTTCCTCGACATCAACCGCCTCGCTGGAGGCCACGACGTCAACGGCAATCTCGTGGCCGAGCGGACGGCCGCGGATCTCGAGGCGCTGCGAATTGCCTATGAGACCGGCCGCATCAACGACGGCGCACAGGGGCTGGCGATGATTCCGATCATCGACATGCGGCCGTACACCGAAGGACCCGGCGGCAATGTCCACGACACCTTCAACGGCGTCATCGCCGGCAACCGCATCAATGCGGCTGGTGGAGGCAATCGCATCGCGCGTGTCTATGAGGCGAACGTCCCGATCTTCAAAGCGCAGGACGACAACCTCGACATCCTCGACAAATGGCTGGCTGCCGCCGCACGCGACACGGCACCGGGTTCACAGCGCGAGAAGGTCCTGCGCAACAAACCCGCCGGCCTGACCGATTCCTGCTTCACCGCGAAGCTCGAAGAGATCAAAGATCCGGCAAAGTGTGCGGCCATGTTCCCGGTGTACGCCAACCCGCGCATCGTCGCCGGCGGGCCGGCCACCGGGGATGTGTTCAAGTGCGAGCTGAAGCCGATCGACAAGGCCGACTACAAGAGGCCCGTAACCGACGCACAGCTGGCGCAGCTTCGAAACGTGTTCCCGCAGGGTGTCTGCGATTACGCGAAAAAGGGCGTCATGCAGCGCGCCGCGTCCGGCACCTGGTTGACATATCCGAGTTCTTCAGCGGCGACGACACGGTAATATTCCCGGCGTTGCACTATCGATTTCTGATTGGAGGCAGTATGTCGAGAAGACTCGCGTTGGCGGTTCTCGCGGCGGGCCTGTTTGCCATGGCAGGCGGGTCGGTGGCCACGCAGCAATTACCCCCTGGCTATGTCGATCCGAAGCCGCTTCTCGACGCCGCGATTCGGACGATCGGGAACGACAAGCTGAATTGCGTGACCATCGCGGGCGAAGGCTACAACGGCGCCGTCGGTCAGCAGAAAGAGGCTGGCAAGAACGTCGACTGGCCGCGCCCGGACAAGCTCGGAAACTACGTCCGCACGATGAACTGGCAGGCGAAGACGATGAAGGAAGAGTTCGACCGCAAGCCGGGCCTCACTCCTGCGGCGTGGAAATACGGTGTCGGCTGGGTCGATGGTCCTCTGCAGAAGGAAACGCATCAGATCCATATGCTCAATGCGTCAGGCCCGAAGGTGTACGCGTGGCACATGGACGGCGCCACCGGCCAGCCGCTGCCGGTTGATCAGGACGTTGCTGACGTGTATCCGATCGAGCTCTGGATGAATCCCCACGGCTTCCTCAAAGCCGCGCAGATGCCGGGCGCCAACGCGAAGGCGAGCTGGCGGTGGGAACTGGGTGAAATGGGCCGTGACGGTCTGACCATCATCCCCGAGATTACCAACGTCGTGCAGATCAAAGTGCCGGGTGGATTCCAGATCGACGCCACGATCAACAAGGAGCACATGCTCCAGCGCATGCACACGCTGGTACCCGACGAATTCTTTGGCGACCTCAACTACGAGCACGAGTTCACCAACGAGAGCTACATCGACATCGGCAACGGCATCAAGTTCCCGACTGGCTGGCACTCGCACGAAGGGTACGACGATAACTTCCAGGCGCAGAACTACAGCGCGGGTCACAACGCATTCGGCGGCACGATGAAGGACGTGAAAGCGAATGTCTGCCCCGACGCGGTCGCCGTGCCGGATGCCATCCGCAGCTTCCAGCCGCAGGTCAATCCGACGATGACCAAGCTGGCCGATAACGTCTACTCCTACGAGCGCGCCAACTACAAGACGATCGCGGTCGAATTCCCGCGCTGGATCGCGATGTTCGAAGCGCCGCGCAGCGAGGACTTCAACCTGCGCGTCGCCGACATGATCGTCAAGCAGATCCCGAATAAGCCGATCCGGTACGTTGTCAATTCGCACCAGCACGCCGACGCGGCTGGCGGGCTGCGCGCCTACTCGCATCTCGGCGCGACGATCCTCACGTCGTTCCACAACATCGAGCTCTTCCGCCGCGACTTCATCAACTATCAAGCGCGGACGATGAAGCCCGACATGGTCTCGCAGTGGCCGCCGACGGAGCTGGCGGAAGGCTATTACTGGGAAGACATTCGCGAGAACTACACGCTCGAGGACCAGGGCCGCGTGATGCACATGTATTACATCAACCCGCTGCAGCACTCGGAAGGGATGCTCGTGGCGTATCTGCCGCGGGAGAAGATGCTCATCGAGAACGACATCATCAACACGAACAATCTGCCCGCGATGCCGACGCGTGACATGACCACGTTGTACCGACAGGTCACGGCGCTCAAGCTCGACGTGCAGCAGATCGTGCCGATTCATGGGCAGCCGATGTCGTGGAGCGACTTCGCCAAGCTGTTCCCGGCGCAGCCGCGCCAGACGGCGTCAGCACAGTAGGTCAACGAGTAGGGCGGGGTGTGAAGCCCCGCCCCACGGACCATTCTCCACGCTGTAGCGCTGCGCTTCACGCGCCGCCAGGAGTTCCCCAATGATTCGTAATGTTCTTCGACTAACCGCGCTCGGCGCCGGGACACTGCTCGCGCTCGCGACGCTCGCCTTGCCTCCTTCGGAGGCGCAAGCACCCGCCGCAGCCGCAACCATCGCATTCACCAACGCGCGGATCATCGACGGCACCGGCCGCGCACCGATTGAGCGTGGGACGGTGGTGATCTCCGGCGGCCGTATCACCGCCGTTGGTCCCGCGGCATCGACGACGATCCCCGCCGGCGCGCAGCGGATCGATGCCAGCGGCAAGACGATTGTTCCCGGCTTCATCAACGACCACGCACACCTGAATGTCGAGCGCGGCGCGACGTTGCCCGTGCGCGACGATCTGGTTCGGCGCCTGAAGATCTATGCGGCGTATGGGGTGACGAGCACCGTCAGCCTTGGCTCGACGCAGGCCGACGAGCTCGAGGGCTTCAAGTTGATGCAGGAACAGGATCGGGTCGGTCTCGATCGCGCGCGGTTGTACACCGCCGGCCTCAACGCCATCGGCAAGACGCCGGAAGAGGCGCGCGCCAGCGTCGATCGCCTCGCCGACCTCCACGCGCACGTGATCAAGTTCCACATCAACGGCAACCCGAACGACATGAACCGCCCGACGTGGAGCGCGATCATCGACGAGTCGCACAAGAAGAGCTTGAAGGCGTCGGTCCACATCTTCTATCACAAGGATGCGGAAGCATCGGTCGATGACGGCGTGGACATCCTCGCGCACAGCATTCGCGACCAGGACGTGACGCCCGGCTTGATTGCGAAGATGAAGCAGAAGAACGTCGCCTACATCCCGACGCTCACGCGCGATCTCTCCGTGTTCGTGTACCAGACCACGCCCGACTTCCTCAACGAGCCGTTCTTCCGGCGCGGCATGTCGCTGTACAACGAACAGGTGCCGCTCGTCAGCTCCGCCGAATTCCATGACAAGGTGAAGAAGGATCCGAACACCGAGGTCATTAGGAAGGCGCTCGTCGAAGCCAACAAGAACCTGAAGATCCTGAGCGACGCAGGGATCACCATCGCGATGGGTACCGACAGCGGCGTGGCCAACAATCCGGGCCGCTGGCAGGGGTATTTCGAGCAGGTCGAGATGGAGATGATGAACAAGGCCGGCATGTCGCCGATGAAGGTCCTCGTCGCGTCAACGGGTGACGCGGCGAAGGTGATGGGCCTGAAGAACGTCGGCACGCTGCAGGCAGGCAACTGGGCCGACCTCGTCGTCCTGCGCGCGAATCCGCTGGACAACATCCGCAATACGCGAGCCATCGATTCGGTGTGGATCGCGGGCGCGAAACTGGCGGATGTTCAGCCAGGGACAAGTACGAACTAAGTGGTTCGGATCGTTCGGGCGTTCGAACGCCCGAACGATCTACGGCAGGGTCAGCGCCAGATATTCTCCTGAATAACCAGCGTTTCCGACAATCTGACTGATCGCCACGATGATGTACTGCTTCCCGTCGACGCTGTAGGTCATCGGCGATCCGCTCTGTGGCGCGGGCATCAGCACGCCGCCCACTTCTTTCCCCGTCTTCTTGTCGTACGCGCGCAGCATCGCACCACGCGGATGCTCGGGCGTGGTGGTCACCTGCACGTCGCCGCTGACGACGAGTGTCTTGGTGACGAGCAGGCCGACGTTGCCGTTCTGACCTGTCTTCGGAATCGTCAGCCCCTTGAGCGCCGGATGATTGCGGACGTTGTCCGGCGTGTCGCCATGCGGCGTCTGCCAGAGCAGTTCGCCGCGATTGAGATCGACGGCGGCGATCAACCCGTACGGCGGTTTCACGAGCGGGAGCCCCTGCACGTTGAGCGGCGGAACCTGCGGCGTCCCCGGTGCGGCTGGCGGCGGCCCTGGCAAATCCTCGCGCGTCCGGTAACCCGAGTCCGCGGCGCAGCAATCGCCTGGTCCCCAGGCCTCACCGAAGGGCTGCCCCTTGATCCCACGCAGGTATCGGATGTCCGAGAACTCCTTGGGCGGTTCGGTGAGCGACAGCGCGGTGACTGCCGCGTTCGCGGCCGGCGCATACGCGACGTGCGTCTCCGGATCGTACGCGCCGCCCGTCCAATTCGTGCCACCGATACCGTTGCCGATGTATGCCGTGCCGAGCGAGCCGGTGGAGTCCGCCACACTCGGCGGATTGAACATCGGACCGAACTTGTAGCGCTCGGTCAGCTTCATCGCCTGCGCGCGCAGCTCGGGTGTGAAGTCGATCAGATCGTCAGGGACCTTGATGAATTGCCGCGCGTATGCGGGCGGCTTCGTCGGAAACGGCTGCGTCGGCGAGGTCTTCTCTCCCGGAACCGTCGACTGCGGGACCGGGCGCTCCTCGATCGGCCAAACGGGCTTGCCGGTCACACGATCGAAGACGTAGAGGAAGGCCTCCTTGCTCGGCATCGCGACGGCCTTGATGGCCTGTCCATTCACGGTGATGTCAGCGAGGAGTGGGGCCGACGAAACGTCGTAGTTCCAGACCGGATGATGCACGAACTGGAAGTGCCATTTGCGCTGACCGGTCTTCAGATCGACACACACCAGACTTTCCGCGAACAGGTTGTTGCCGGGCCGATGACCGCCGTAGAAATCGGCCGTCGGCGTTTCCACGGGCAGGTACACGAGACCCAGCTCCTCGTCGATGCTGATCTCGCTCCAGACGCCGACGTTCCCGTTGCTCGCCCACGATCCGTTCTCCCAGGTGTCGTTGCCGAATTCGCCGGGTCTCGGAATGGTGTTGAACTGCCAGAGCTTCTTGCCCGTACGCACGTCGAAGGCGCGGACGAGACCCTTCGTGTTGTCGTGCGTCTTGACGGCGCCTCCCTCTCTGAACGAGGAGCCGATAATCGCAACGTCACCGGCGATGGCGGGTGTCGAGTGCACGCCGATTTCACCGGTCTCGAGATCGATCTGCTGTTCGTTGCCGTGGACGACACCAACCTTCAAATCGACAAGGCCGTCTTTGCCGAACGTCGCGATCGGCGCGCCCGTCTTCGCGTTGAGTTCCGCGAGCCGATAACCGGTCGTCACATAGACGATGCGCTCGTCACCGCGACCGTCGGTCCAGTACGACAGGCCTCGCCCGGAGAGCTGGCGCGGCGCCACGCCGGCCCGCTTGCCTTCCCGTACGCTGTGCGACCAGATCAATTCGCCCGTTTTCGCGTCGAGCGCAATCACGGATCGCCGCGTGCCCGCCGTCGCGTAAATCACGCCGTTGACCATCAGCGGCGTCCCTTCGAGCTTGTATTCCGGGAACGGGCCGAATGCGTCGGTCTTGAAGCGCCAGGCAACCTTCAGCTGGCTGAAGTTCGACGCGTTGATCTGATCGAGCGGCGAATACCGCGACCCTTTCATGTCCCCGTTGTAATGCGGCCATTCACCGTTCTTGGTCGAGGGCTGCCCCTGCGCGGCAAACTGTGGCGGCACGGGCGTGCCGACAAACACCTGACCAGACGCGGTGACCCAGGCGAGACCGACAAGGACCAGCACGAGCGCGGATGCGAATCCGAAGACTCTTCGCGGCATGGTGGCTTCTCCAATACAGCGGTTCACACTTCTAGGTTCTCGGCGTGAACTTCCAAGTGGCGCTAAGGATACCTCAGGCGTTGATTTTCTTCAGTTGCTGCGTCGCCCGCGGTCTTGCATCGGACACGGTATGGCCGGCCTGATGCCGGGCGGATGGCTTGTTCACTTTCGACGTTCTTCCATCGCGCGACAACCGATCGAACGCAGCATCGATACCGGGTGCGCTTGCCTCGGGCTGTTCCCAGTGGACAAAGGACGCCTCGTCGCACCACCGTAGCAGCTTGGGCATCGCTCGCATGTGCACCCCGCTGTTCCGAAACGCGCGCACCGCCTCGAGGCTCTCCCAGACCGTTGCCGTCCAGAAGCCGAACTGCCCGTCGTCGCTCGTCCAGCCTGTCAGAAACCCCGGCGATCGGCGCGCCTGCTTCGAGGAGGCGAGCGCGTAAAACACGAACCGCGGGAACGACCAGCGTGACGCCAGGTGGAGACGAGTGACGGAGACGAAGGGCATCAGTTCGAAGTGGAAAAGTTTAGAAGTGGAAACGTGGAAAAGTCAGTGAAAAAGTCGGAGTAACCAAAACACGCGCCTGTGACGTATATCCGATCGTGCGGAAGCTGATCCTCGGTGGCGTCGGCGTCCTTGCGCTTGGCGGACTCCTGTTCTTTGCGACCGACGTCCGTCCACAGGGCATCGGGCTCAACGACCTGCGTTTCGCGGCTCTTCCAGCCGCGGCCAAGGCGCCTCCACCAAATCCGGCCACGAAGGACAAGGTGGCGCTGGGCCGGATGCTGTTCTGGGATCCGATCCTGAGCGGCCGCAGGGACGTGGCGTGTGCGACCTGTCATCACCCGCGGTTCGGCTACGCGGAAAATCGCGACCTCTCGATCGGCGTGGACGGCGTCGGTCTCGGCGCATCGCGTCAGTTCAAGCCGGCGACCACCATCCCGTTCGTCAAGCGAAACAGCCAGACAATCCTCAACACTGCCTTCAACGGGATTACCGACGGAGGGGCGTACGACCCGTCCACCGCGCCCATGTTCTGGGACTTGCGCGCGAAAGGGCTCGAGGCGCAGGCGCTCGAGCCCATCAAGACGCTCGAGGAAATGCGTGGCGACACCTACACCGAAGCCAATGCCATTCCATCCGTTGTCGCCCGGCTGAATTCGGTTGTCGAATATCGCGACCTGTTCGCGCGCGCGTTCGGCGGCGTGCGGCCGATTACCGGCGACCAACTCGGACAGGCATTGGCCGCGTTCCAGCGTTCGCTCACCGCCAGCAATGCGCCATTCGATCGCTATATGCGCGGCGAGGCTGCTGCGATGTCCGACGCGCAATCGAGAGGCATGCGGCGGTTTCAGCGCGTCGGGTGCATCAACTGTCACCATGGGCCGATGTTCTCCGATTACCAGGTCCATGTGCTCGGCGTTCCCGACAATCCGCTGTTGCGGGTTTCCGACACCGGCGTCGATCAGACCTACGCGTTCCGCACGGCCTCGCTCCGCAATCTCACCCACACGGCGCCGTACATGCACAACGGTGTCTTCGACTCGCTGCGTGATGTCCTGGAGTTCTACGATGACGTGTCGGGACGGCGCGCACGCGCGCGGAATACACACATCAGCCGCGAACAACTGGATCCGTTGTTGCGGCAACTGCGAGACCCCGATGATCGCGCGGGCGATCTGATCGCCTTCCTCGAAGCGCTTACCGACGATTCGTTCGACCGGACGGTGCCGACGCGTGTGCCGAGCGGTTTGCATCCAGGGGGAAATATTCAGTAAGGGCGTTCCTTGACGTCACACCGGGGTGTCCATCGCACGAGCAATCGTCGAGATGAGGTGCTCGGGCACAAACGGCTTGGCGACGTGCGCGGAGAAGCCGGCGTCGAGCGCCGCACGCCGATCGTGGCTGGTCGCGTACGCGGTGACGGCAATCACCGGCAGCATGCCTCCCTCGTCGCGCGGCATTCGTCGCAGTTCGCTGATAAACGTGTAGCCATCCGCGCCGGGCAAGCCGATGTCCGCGATAATCACCTGCGGCCGTTCACCATTTTGGTTACGGAGCGTTCCCAGCGCCTCTTCGACCGATGCCACGGCCGTGACCGATCCGCCCGCGTCGGTCACCGCCGTCGTGACGATGTCACGCGCATCAGGATCGTCCTCGAGGACGAGGATGCGGATGCCTTTGAGTTGTGCGACCGAGGGGCGCGGAGGGCGGCCCGTAACACGCTCGACAACGCGGCACGCCGGGAGCGTCACCGTGACGGTGGTACCCTTCTGCAGGCCCGCACTCTGCACGTCGACGGAGCCGCCGTGCAGATGCACGATCTCGCGCACGAGCGCGAGGCCGAGACCCAGCCCGCCATGGCGCCGCGCGGCTGAGGGATCCGCCTGCTTGAACCGCTGAAAGACGTGGGGGATGAATTCCGGCGCAATCCCCTGGCCTGTGTCGGTGATCGACACGCGCACGGCCGCGTCACTCGACGCGAGACGCGCCGTGATGTGGCCGCCTCCATCCGTGAACTTGACGGCGTTCGAGAGCAGGTTCCAGAACACCTGCAGCAGGCGATCCTCATCGCCCCGAACGAGCGGGGTGTCGCCCCTCAGGTCAGTGTTCAACTGGATTCCTTTCGCATCCGCCGCCGGGCGGATGACGTCCACGGCCGACGCCACTGTCGCTGCAAGATCGAGCTCGTGCAGTTCCAGGCGCACCTTGCCCGCCGTGATGCGCGCCATGTCGAGCATGTCCGTCACGAGCGTCAGCTGCGCGGCGGCGTTGCGCTCGATCACCTCGATCGCGCGATCCAGCATCTGTGCGTCCGGCGTCCGCGACCGGAGGATCCGTGTCCATCCAAGCACGGCGTTGAGGGGCGTCCGAATCTCGTGCGACAACGTCGCAAGGAAATCGTCCTTGACGCGCGACGCCTGCTCCGCCTGCTGTCGCGCCGCTTCAGCAGTCGCAATCTGGGCGCGCAGCTCGCGCTCGACCGCGACCCGTTCGCTCACGTCAGAGATGACCGTGATGGTCCCGACGACCAGCCCCGAGTCGACGAGCGGTGCGATGCGTCCGCTCTGGGGCAACTGCTCGCCGGCGGCTGAACAGATCGGCACGATGTATCGGTGCAGCGCGTGCGACAGGAGTTTGATTTCGCCGCGAAGGGCCTCGTCGTAGTACTGGTCGAAGCCGCGCTCCCGCAATGTCGGCATCACCTCGAAGAGCGGGCGGCCGATCGCGTCTGCCGCGGAAACTCCAGTCGAGCTGCGGAGCCACTGGTTCCACGAACGCACACGCAGCCCCGTGTCGGTGGTGAAAATTCCGCCCACCGCGTGGTCGTCGAGCCACTGCAGCGTCGCGCGCGCCAGCGTCACGGCATCAACGGGATCGTCAGACACCGTCACTCCTGTTCGCGTTCCCACTGCTCGACAGCGACCAGCAGCCGCGTCAACGATTGAACCGTGAGTACGACGACGACGTATCCCGTGACTTCGGCGTCGCGGAGCCGGAACCCGGCGGTGACCACAAGGGCGTACCGGAAGGCGTCGCCGGGACCAATCAATCGATCGACCACGGCACGTATGCTGGCGACGTCGATATCTGGAACGGAGAACGACACCGGCACTTTCAACAGGTTGCCGAACGTGCCGAGGCAGGCGTTCAACAGAATGTTGCCCACCTCCGTGAGCACTTCGCGCGCCGATGTGTCGAGCGCCAGCGGCAGCGCCGGTTCATTGGTGAGCAGTTCCTTGAGTGTCGCAGCGGCACCGGGATCGAGCAGCAACATCGCATCACCGCCCACCGGACCGCGGAATTCTTGATGGACGCTCGCGACCTCGTCCGCCATATATTCGGCGAGCGTCGCATTGAGCTGATCGACCGGGTGCATGGCGACATGCGGGACCTCGAGGATCACCCGATGCCCCGTGAGGCTGGAGAGTGAAGCGCCGGCTCGACCGAACCCGATGTTCAGCAGTTCGACCAGCGCATCGTGCTGTGCGGGGCTGAGTTCCACTATCGTCCCCCTTCGAGCGTGACGCGAATCAACGGTAGGATCTGATCGGCTTCGAGCGGCTTGATCAGAAAACCAGAAGCGCCGGCATCGCTGACCAGCTGCTGCGACGAGGTCTGCACGTCTGCAGAAACGACGATTACCTTCGCGAACTCGTCCATCTCGCGCAGCTTCGTCAGAACGTCCAGGCCGTACATACCTTTCATCACGAGGTCGAGCACCACGACGTCGGGCCGCGACACGAAGTAGCGCTCGAGCGCCGACATGCCGTCTTCGGCTTCCAGCACCTCGTAGCCGGCGCCTTCGAGAATCGATCGCGCGCGCCGCCGGGCGAGGCCCGAGTCATCGACAACGAGAATACGTGCACTCATAACCGCTCCACGATTGCGCCGGCCATGTTCTCCAGCGTGACCGACGCATCACTGAGCCCTGCCTCAACGACCGACCGAGGCATACCATACACAACGCACGACTCTTCCGCTTCAGTCAGCACTTGCCCGCCCTTCGCCTTCACCCACGCGGCGCCCTGGCGCCCGTCGGCGCCCATGCCCGTCATCACAATCGCGAGCGTCCGAGCGCCGAAGATTTCGGCGGCCGACTGGAACAGCACGTCGACTGATGGCCGATGCGGCGTGTCGAGCGGCCGCAGGTCGAGGTGGGCCACCACGCGCGCACCGACGCGGCGAAACAGCAGATGGCGTCCCGCCGGAGCAATCAACACGACGCCAGGGGTCAGTTCATCCCCCTCGGCTGCCTCCTTGACCGCTAGCTCGGACTCTTCGTTCAGCTTCTGGGCGTACATCTCTGTATATCCGACAGGCATGTGAAGCACAACCGCGATCGGCACCGAAACGTTGGCCGGAAGCCGGGGGATCATCAGCTTGAGTCCCTGCGGTCCGCCGGTCGAGATGCCGATGACGACGACATCGACCTTCCCTGTGCCCGCGCGGCGAGGCGTCGACGCAATCGCCGGGACATCGACGTCTGGCGCGGCACCGGCACCCGCAAAGACGCGCCGCATCGGCGCCAGCGCGGCGGCCTTGACCTTCTCCAGGAGCTCGTCGGCCACTTCGAGCAGCCGATCGCTGGCCAGCGCTGTCGGCTTCTGCACGAAATCGACCGCGCCCGCGTCGAGCGCCGCGAGCACACGCTCGCCCGAGTGACTCGCCACGCTGATGATGATGATCGGTACCCGGCGACGCGCCATCTGCGCCCGCACGAATGCCACGCCGTCCATTTCGGGCATGTTCAGGTCGCACGTGATGACATCAGGGTCGAGTTCGTCCGCCAACGCCAGTGCGTCAGCGCCATCACGCGCGGTGCCCACGACTTCGATGAACGGGCTGCGCGACAGCATCTGCGTGACCATCTTGCGCACGTACGCGGAGTCGTCGACGACCAGTACTTTCACGATTTTGTTCACATGTACACCACTGGCTGCGCTCACGGCTTCACGTAGACATACGCGCCGCCGATCTCGCGGAGTTCGAAGCGACTCGGCGTGCGGAGCAATGATTCCGCCGCGCCGACGCACAGGAACCCCGGCGACGACAGCATCTCGGCAAACGTATCGACGACCTTCGCCACCGTCGAAGGCGTGAAGTAGATGAACAGGTTGCGGCAGAAAATCACGTCACACGGACCCAATCGCAGCAGTTCTTCGCGCACCACGACGTTGGTCCGCGTCCACGACGAGATACGCCGATGGATGTCCTCGCGGATGGCCCACTCATCTTTCGTTCCCGTCCGACGGAAGTAGGTATGCTGTGCGACCGGAGGAATCTGTCGGAATGCCCGGCCGGCATAACGCCCAGCAGCTGCACGCCGGAGCGCCGCGTCGCTGGCGTCGCCAGCGCGGATCTGGATCGATGCGCGCCCGAACCATCCGGCTTCGTCGAGCGCCATCGCAATGGTCAGCGGCTCCTCGCCCGAGGCGCACGGAATGCTGACGATCCGCGCGGGCGTGCGGTGGCTGTCGATCAGGAGCGGCATGATGACGTCGACCAGTGCCTTGATCTGATCGAACTGGCGCCAGAAGTACGTTTCCTGGACCGAGAGAGCGTCTATCGCCCGCACCCATTCGGCCGGCGCGTCGCTGTCGTATTTCAACAGGTAGTAATAGTCGAGGAACGAGTCGAACCCGCGGTCGAGGGCGAGCGGCGCGAGACGGTCGCGCAGGAAATCGAGGCGGCCGTCGTCGTAGTACATCCCCGTGTGCTCCAGCACGAGGTCGCGAAGCAGTTCAAGCGTCCGCTCGGGAATCCGCAGACCCCTGACGTCAGGTGCAACGGCACGGCCCATCGACAGCTCCGTCACACCGGCCGCCCAGGCCAGTGATGCCTCCGGCACATCGCGTCCGCAAGCCGCCGCACGCGTGGATCCGGATCCGCCGTGGCGAGGCGGCTGATGTCCTCGGCGGCCGCTCGCGTCCCGAGGCGGCCGAACGCCGCGACCGCCGCACGCCGGACGGCGGGGTCCTCGTCATCCAAGGCGATCCGGAGCGCCTCGGACGCACGGGGATGACGCATCCGGGCCAGCGCTTCAACCATCGTGAGCTTGGTCTTCGTGCGCGAGCCGTGCAGCGCTTCGGCGAGCTCCGGAACGACGCGTTCAGGGAGCCCCGCAAGCGCGCGCAGCGCCGCGTCACGCGTCTCGGCCGTCGTCGCCAGCTTCGTCAGCGCAGTGACCGCGGCATTTCGCGCCGTGTCGTCATCCCTTGCGGCCATCTGCGCGAGCGAGTCGAGCAGTAAACGCGGCAAGTCGGGCGGATCGTCGAGACCCGCGGCCCACGCCAGCAGCTCCGCGGCGCGGGCCGTCGACCGCGTGGGCAGCGCACGAATGGCGGCGCGGCGCTTGAACGGGTCGCCCGACTTGATCGCCTTTTCCAGCAAATCGTCGGCATCCTGATGCGAACCTGATGCGACCGACGTCAGCGCTTCGGCTGCGACCTCCGGATCGCAGTCCTCCACCAGCGGCGCGGCGATTTCGCGTGCGATGACGGCATCGGCGAGCGTCAACGCCCGGAGCGCGGCGATTCGCACATGAGGCGCGCAATCGGACTGCGCCAGCTGCGTCAGCGCAGGAGCGGCCTCGATACCAGCCCGCGGTCCGATGGCGTCTGCCGCAAAGTACCGGACCCACGCGTCCTCGTCGTCAAGCGCGCGCGTCAGCGCTTCGGTTACCGCCGGTCCGTCGGTGTGACGCAGGGCGTGTGCGGCGGCTGCCCGATTTCTTGGAGTTTCACGCGTGAGTACGTCGACGAGCGTTGGCAGTGCACGCGGGTCGCCGAGGATCGGCAGCTGCTCGATCACCGCGCGGCGCACGTCCTCATCAGGATCGTCGAGCAGGCGAAACATGGTCGGGATGCATTCCGCAAAGCCGAAGTAGCCGGCGACGCGCACCGCACACGCGCGCACGCGTGCGTCGGCGTCTTCGAGCAGCGGTTGGATTCGCGCCGCGGTCGCGTCGGCGCCGACAGAATTCACGGCCGCGATCGCCGCCTGCCTCACAATCGCCTGCTCGTGGCCGAACAGCGCCAACAACGGATCGAGCGCCGCAGGATCGCCGAGTCGCGCGAGCGCTCCGGCCGCCGCTGCCGTCAGCTCCGCGTCGACGCCATCGAGCGCGGCCATCAGCGGCGGCACCGCCCGGGTATCCGCGAGGACGCCGAGCAGCGACGCAGCGGCAATCCGTGACGCCCGGTCGCCTTCAGTCACTCGATGGATCAACGGTTCGACGGCGTCCCTGCCGATCGATGTCACCGCATCGGCGACCTCCGCCGCAACCTCGGACACCCCGACAACGCGAATCAGCGTCTCCAGTGCGGCCGAACCGCTCCAGCCGAAGACCGTAATCAGCGAGCGCAGCGGCTGGCGGTTCTGCTCGACAGCCGCCGCGAGCGCACGGATGCCTGCAACGCTCAGCGCCCCGCGCGCGAGATCGACGATGTGCGCGCCGGCGCCGAACGTATCGTCCTCACGCGCATGGATGCGATCCAGTGCGGCGGCAATCTGGGCGACACCGTCGGCGTCGACTCCACGATTCAGGACCGCGACGAGCGGCGCCACCGCGTCTTCGTCGCCAATCTGCGCGAGCGTGTCGACTACCGCTGGACGAAGCAGCTCGTCGTCGAGAAGCGACGTCAGTGCGGAAGCGACGCGCGGATCGTCGGTCCGTCCGAGCGCCGCCACGGCGGGAAACGACAGAAAGAAATCACCGGAGCGTGCGATTTCGGCCAGGCGATCGACGGCATCACCGGCTCCGACGGCGCCGAGCGCCTCGATCGCGTGGAACCGGACGTTCGGTTCCTCGTCGTCGAGCGCCGAGATCAGGGCTGGCACGGCAACCGGATCCCCAACGTTGCCGAGCGCCAGCGCCGCGTGCATGCGCAGATCCGGCTGCGGATCCGAAAGCAGCTCAATCAGAGGCGAGACGACGTCGCGATTGGCTGCGAGCACCTGGAGCGCGCTGCTCACGACGTTCAGGTCCTGGTAACCGCGACGAAGTGTGTCGAGCAGGTGCGCGATTTCGGCGCTCGTGGCGCGCTGCCGCAGATTCCGGACGGCAAGCCCGCGAAGCTGCCAGTTGCCGGCCCCGACTGCGTCGATCGCACCCCGTGACCTCGACCCGGGCATCGAATGCTGGAGCTCCGCCATCAGCTCGCGCTGCTCGTCCAAGCGCGGTGTCACGTCCTCGATCGTCAGCATCGCGCCCACGATGGTGGTGCCCGACACCAGCGGTGAGATGGTGACGAACTGCTGCATTTCGGTGAAGTGCGCCGAGGGCTGCAGCGGCGGACACGCGATCAGACAGTGGTGAAATGCGGGCGCGAGCACGCGCGAGCTGCCCGTGGACAGCACCTCGTCGAGAAACCCGCGAGCGGCGTCCGCACGCGCAGGAACGACGAGCGACAACAGCGCGCGCCCGCGGACGTCGCGTTCGGCGAGACCCGTGGCGCAGGCAAGCCAATCGTTCCAGCTCTGAATCGTTCCGGCCCGGTCGATCGTGACGACCCCGAGCTCCCCGGACTCGCGTGTCACGCGATCAGCGTGCTCGGCCGCGGCCGTTGGTGGACCTTGGGGCCGTGGCCGAACCCACCAGTCCCGTGAGCGTCTCTGCCTGCTTGAGCAAATCCGCCGTCCCGCCACGTGTCTGACGCACGCCGTCGACATTGCGTTCGGTGATGCGCCGTATCTCGGCGAGCTGCGCGACCAAGCGCGTCGCGCCGGCGCTATGCGTCTTGTTCGCCTGCGTGATGGACTTGATCTCCTTGGCGGTCCCGGCCACGGCGCGCGCCATCTCTTTCATTGTCCGCGTCTGCTCGGCCGACGCACGTGCGGCCTGCTCTGACTGTACCTTCATGGCATCGGTGGCGGTCGTGATCTGACTGGTGTTCGATGCCTGCTCCACCATCGCCCGGGTCACGGCCGAGATCTGACGCGAGAGGTCGGCGATCGCCGATGCGATCTGGGACGTCGCCGTCGCCTGTTCGTCGAGCGCGCGAGCCGTGCTGACGGTTCCACGGCGATTCGCCTCCGTTGCCTGGGTCAATTGCATGGTTGCGGTGTTCTGCTCCGACGTGGCTTTCCGAACGTCCACCGCGAGTCTCGCCGTGCTCTGCACCGCCTTGATGATGTCGCGGGATGCGCGCCCCTGCTCGCCGACGGCTTTGGCCACCTCCTGCGCAATCTTGCGCATGCGGCTCGTCCCCTGAGCGATCGTGGCAATCGCGGTTGCCTGTTCCGCGGTAGATGCCGCGACGGTCCTGGCCTGTTCGGCGGTGGACGAGATCGCGGACGCGACGGAGCGGCCGGCGGAGCGCTGCTCTTCAGTCGCGCGTGCGATTTGACCCACCAGTTCGGTCGTCTCGCCGATGCCGGTAAGAATTTTCCTGAGCCCCGCAGCGCCGAGTTCGGCGACGGAGCTGCTCTCGTCGGCGACGCGCAGACTTTCATTCGATGCCGCGATCACCTCCTGTGCCACCGTCTGGAGGCCCTTGACGATCGCCGCGATGTCCGCTGTCGCTTTCGCCGAGCGATCGGCAAGATTCCGAATCTCCTCCGCCACGACGGCGAAGCCTCGCCCCGCGTCGCCGGCTCTCGCCGCCTCGATCGAGGCGTTCAGCGACAGGAGATTCGTGCGCTCGGCGATCAGGTTGATCGTGTCGACGATTGAGCTGATGTCATTGGCCCTCTTCCCCATCTCGCGCATCACGGACGAGGACTGGGCCATCGTCTCGCGCAGCCGCGCGATTCCCTGGATCGACCGCTGCACGGCCGCGCCGCCTTCTTCGGCTGCGCTGGACGTCCGGCGCGTGAGATCGTTGGCGCGTCCGGCCATCGCACTGACAGCCTCGATCGACCGCTCCATCTGCGCCGCGCTCGTCGCCGCAGTCGCGGCGGTGTCGGTGATCTGCCGGCCGCTCTGCGCAACGCTCTGAATCGACCGGGACGTCTGCTCGATCGCCGCGTTGTTCTGCTCGACCATCGTGCTGAGGTTCTCGGTCATGGCGCCCACTTCCTCGACCGACGCAGCCATTTCATTGATGGACGTCGCCGATTCCTCCGCCGCCGCCGCGAGATCGTCGGCATTGCCGGCGACGCCACGCACCGACGCGCCCATTTCGATCAGCGACGCCGACGCCTGCTCGACCGATGCGACCAGTGTGCCGGTGTCGTCTTTCAGGCTCTTGATACCGCTCGCGATCTGCGCGATGGCGGCGTTGACTTGTTCTGCGGAGGTCGACATGCCGGTCGCGGTCTGCGCCACCTGCTTGATCGACGTCGCCGTTTCCTCGACTGACGTGGCGTTCTGAGTGATCAGCGAGGCGAGACTCGCGGTGTTGGCCGACACCTGCTCGATGGACGAGGCCAGCTCATTGACGCCGGAGACAAGCTCCTCCGTCGACGACGCAATGCTTTCGGCCTGCGCGGCGGTCTCGCCAAGCGATTTCGACATGCCATCGAGGCCGTCGAGCGCGCTGTCGAGCGACTTCACCTGGGCCTCCGCGCCGTCGGACACCTCGTCGGCGATGCGCGCGATGCCGTTGGCCGAGGCCGTCAACTGCGCGGCCTGCCCTGCCACAAGCCGTGGGTCGAAGCTCGCGTGCATCGTGCGGTGTCCGTTGCCGTTCGTATTGCGTCGTCGCACTGCCATTGCATTTCTCCAGACGGCTGTCAGGCCGCGAGCATCGGATCCTTCGAAGCGAGGAGTCGGTCGAGATTGAGAATGACGATCATGCGGTCGCCCACGGTGGCAATGCCGGAGATCGACGATTCGGTGGTACCACCGAGCGCATCGGCGGGTGGATGGATCGACGCGGGGTCGATACGCAGGAACTCGCGGCACGAGTCGACGAGCAATCCGACTGGCCGTCCGCCCGCATTCGTCACCAAAAAGCGTGTGCGCACGTCGGTGGGCGCGCGCTCGAAGCCGAAGCGCGCACGCATGTTGATGGCCGGCACGATCTGGCCCCGCGAGAACACCACTCCGTCGACGAATGGCGCCGCATTCGGGACACGCGTGATCGTTTCGACAAGATCGACGTGCGCAATCTGGCTGCTCGGCAGCGCGTAGGCGGTCGCCGCAACCGTGAACAGGATGTACTGATCCGAGTGCTGGTCCGTCATGCCGTCTCTCTCTCACGCTCGATGCCGCCGCGCGTATTCCGCGCGTAACGGGCCAGCGCAGCCGCGTCGAGAATCAGCACCGCGCGACCGTCCCCAAGATCCGTCGCGCCCGCAATGCCGTCCACCCGAATGAGACGATCCGACGTCGAGCGTACGACGATCTCACGCTGACCGACGATGCGATCGACGACGAGCGCGGTCGCGCTTCCGGCACCGCCGACAACGAACGCATGAAGGCGCGCGGCCGGCTTCACCGGAACGGCAAGGACCTTCGAAAGGCGGACGATCGGGAGTGGGGCGCCGCGGTACTGGATGATCTCGCCCGTCTCGAGCGCGTGGATCGCCGCAGCCTCGACCTCGATAACTTCGCGGATGGCGGCCTGCGGCACCGCAAACATCTCGGCCCCCACTCGTGCAATCAACGCATCTGTAATCGCCAGCGTCAACGGCAGATCGAATGTGAACCGTGTCCCCTGGCGGGGGTTCCACGCCAGACGCATCGCCCCACCGAGCTCCTGGACCGTCGTACGCACGACCGCCATGCCAAAGCCGCGGCCGCTGATCCGGTCCGTGGCCTCGCGCGTGGAGAACCCCGGCGACGAGATGAGCTCGAGGATCGCCGCTTCATCGACCTGCGCAGGAATCGGAAGGCCGGCGACACGCGCGCGGGCGATGACGCGCTCGGTGTCGATGCCACGGCCATCATCTGCGATCTGGATCGTCACCATTTCTCCGGCGGCCGCGGCGCTGAGGGTGATCGTGCCCTCGGGCGGCTTGCCGGCCGCAATACGCTCCTCAACGCTTTCGAGACCGTGGCTGACCGCGTTGCGCACGACGTGCAAGACTGGATCGAGCATTCGCTCGACGAGAAACTTGTCGATCTCGGTCGCCTGGCCCGAGATGTCGACCGTGACGCGCTTGCCTGTTTCGCGCGCCAAATCGCGGACCACAAATGGAACACGGCGGAAGATTTCCCCGACCGGCACCAGCCGCACGCGCATGACGCCGTCGCGCAGCTCGCGAAGCTGGCGCTCGAGAGCTGACGTGTTCTCCTGGATGGCGCGCCAGTCCGTTGGAGGGACGTGCGACTCCACACGCGCGATGCTGTCGCCCAGCCGCGCTCGCAGGATGACCAGATCGCCAATCATCCGCATCAGATCATCAAGCCGCGCAAGATCGACACGGACATGATTAGCGCTCGACAGCGTCGTCGCCGGGCGTTCCGCTCGCGGGGCGGGCGCAGTGCTCGCGGCGGACGCCTCTTCAGCCTGCGAACAGATCAGGCCGTCCGCCCGCCACTGGTCGCGGTCGATCTCGCCGCGCGCTCCCTGAACGACGAAACGAAACGCGATCGCGCCCGCCGCACCAACGATGGGAGTGGCACTGACGATGTCGCCCAGCGCGCGAAGCCGTGCGCGGACGACATCGACGTTGATGCCCCGCGCGATGAGCTCGGGCGACGGCGTAAAGATCCACTCCCAGAGTGGACCCGCTTCGACGACTGCCGCGGGAGCCAGCGGCGCCTGTACTTCTTCACTGCCTGGAGCGATCTGACGGAGCTCCGCGACGCTGTGCTCGACGTCGAGCGGTTGCAGGCGATTGCGCCGCGCTGCAATCGCAGCCTCGAGCAGGCGCGCCGCATCCATCAGCGTGTCCACGCCCGTGGTCGTCAGGCGTATTTCGCCTTCGCGAACGGCGCGCAGGTAGGTTTCCATCTCATGGGCGAGGAGTTCGATCTCGCGGTGCTCAACCATCCCCGCGATGCCCTTGAGCGAGTGAAACGCCCTGAACAGTTCCTCGGTGACGGCCGGTTCAGCGCGCGGCTGTCCGACCGAGGACTCGAGCGCAAGCAGTGTGCGGCGGACGGTGGTCAGATGCTCATCGCACTCGGCGAAGTAGTCATCCAGGAACGTGTCGAAAAAGTCGGTCACCGCGCACCCTGCTCGAGCAGCTCGCGCGCTTTCGTCACGAGCGTGCCGGGAGTGAACGGTTTGGTCATGTACGCGGTCGCGCCCGCTTCGAGCGCCGCCGCGCGGCTCGCGTCGTCGCCGCGGGTCGTCAGAATGATGACGGGCACCTGCCGGTACTTCGAATGGGACCGCACGAACCCGAGCACCTCGAGGCCGTGCATGTCCGGCATGTTGAGATCGAGCACCATCAGCTCGATCGGACCCAGCGCGAGCCGTTCTATGGCCTCCAGCCCTGACGCCGCTTCCACGAATTCACACGGGCCAGAGAGCGCGGCCAGAGACGCCTTGACCATGCGCCGAATCGTGGGGGAGTCATCTACGATGAGGATTTGGTTCACGTAGGGCATTTCACTATACGCGACGTACAACGCTGACCGTACGCAAACACTCGGCTGAGCTAATCATTAAGAGGCGTCTAAGGACGGAAGGAAGGTGCGCATGTCTTCGCCGCAACTGTACAAGTGGGATGATGTCGTTCTCGAGAACGTCCGCGAAGGGATCTCGCGGAAATTCATCGCCGGCGACCGCGAGATGGTGGCGCAAATCACGCTGAGACGCGGCGCGATTGTTCCGGAACACTCGCACGAGAGCGAGCAACTGACCTACGTGCTCACGGGTGCACTGAAATTCACGCTTGCTGGCGGTGACATCACGGTGCGTCCAGGCGAACTCCTTCGCATTCCGTCATGGATGCCTCACAGCGCCGAGGCGCTCGACGACACGTTCGAGCTCGACCTGTTCAGCCCGATCCGTCAGGACTGGATCGACGGAACCGACGACTACTTCAGGAAATGATTTGGGATTTGGGATTTCGGATTTGGGATTTGCTAATGATGAACACCCGGCGCCTCGTGACCGGTCCGCGCCACATAGTCGACGTACGAACCGGGATAGGCATGCGGTTCGGTATCGACGCCAGACTCGCCCCCCAGCTCGAGCACCCGGTTGCTCAGCCCGCGGAGAAACGCCCGGTCATGCGAGACGAACAACATCGTGCCTTCGTACTGGCTCAGGGCTTCGACCAGCATCTGCTTGGTCGCGAGATCGAGGTGGTTGGTCGGCTCGTCGAGGACAAGGAAATTCGGCGGGTCGAGCAGCATGCGCGCCATCACCAGCCGCGTCTTTTCGCCCCCTGACAGCGCGCGAATCTTCTTGTCCACGTCATCGCCGGAAAACTGAAAAGCCCCTGCCAGGTTGCGCAGCACGCCGATCGACTCGTTCGGGAAGTCGTGCTGAAGCTGCTCCTCGATCGTCAGGTCCAGGTCGAGCAGGTCGAGCGCCTGCTGCGCGAAGTAACCCATCGTCAGGCTCGCACCAAGCTGCACGGTGCCCGCGTCTGGCGTCACCGCGCCGGCAACCATTTTCAAGAGCGTCGATTTGCCCGCACCGTTCTTCCCCATCACGCACCAGCGCTCGCCGCGCCGGATGGTGAGGTTCAGGCCGTCGTAGATCACTCGCCGGCCATAGGCCTTCTGAACGTGCTCGATGGTCACGACCTGCTCGCCTGAGCGCGGCGGCTGCCGGAAGTCAAACTTGACGACTCGTCGGCGCTTCGGCAGCTCGATCTTGTCGATCTTCTCGAGCGCCTTGACGCGGCTCTGCACCTGCGCGGCCTTCGCCGCGTGCGCGGCGAAGCGCTCGATGAAGCGCTGCTCTTTCGCGAGCATCGCCTGCTGGCGCGCGTAGGCCGCCTCGCGGTTCGCCTCGCGAACAGCACGCTCCCGTTCGTAGAAATCGTAGTTGCCGCTATAGACCGTGATGTCGCCGCCGTCGATTTCGGCGATCTTCGTGACAATTCGGTTCATGAAATCGCGGTCGTGCGACGTCATCAGCAGCGCGCCCTGAAATTCCCTGAGAAAGTCCTCGAGCCAGACGATCGATTCGATGTCGAGATGGTTGGTCGGCTCGTCCATCAGCAGCACGTCCGGACGTCCGAGCAGCACCCGCGCCATGGCGACGCGCATCTTCCAGCCGCCCGAGAGCTCACCGACGTCGCCCGCAATCCGCTCGTCGTCAAACCCAAGCCCGTGCAACACCTCACGCGCCTGGCTCTCGAGCGCATAGCCGCCGCCGTGCTCGTACTCTTCCTGCACCTCTCCGAAGCGCGCGAGGATCGAATCCATCTCCTCCGCCCGATCGGGGTCGCTCATCGCCTGCTGCAGCGCCTCGAGCTCGTGATGCAGATCACCGAGACGTCCGCTGCCGGCGATTCCTTCATCGAGCACCGAGCGTCCCGCCATCTCCTCGACGTCCTGGCGAAAGTAGCCGATCGTCAGCCGTTTCGGAACGGAGACCTCCCCCTCGTCCGGCGCCTCTTCGGCGACGATCATGCGGAAGAGCGTGGTCTTCCCGGCGCCGTTCGGACCAACGAGGCCGACTCTGTCACCTGGATTGAGCTGGAAGGAGGCGTCAACGAAAAGAAGTTGCCGCCCGTACTGCTTGTTGACGTGAGATAACGAGATCATTAGGAAGGCGGACCTGAAGGTCCGCCTTTACGGCTCCTTCAGGGCATCCGCAATTGCGCGGCGCAGCTTCGGGTCTTCGGGTGTGACCTCGCTCGGAAAAAACGCGCGAATGCGCCCGTCCTTGCCAATCACGTACTTCGCGAAGTTCCAGGCGGGCAAGTGGCCGCTCGTCCCGAGATACGAGTAAACAGGCGACTGTTCCCGTCCACGCTGCGTGACAACCTTCGAAAACATCGGGAACGTCACGTCGTACGTCCGCTTACAGAACGTCGCAATCTCTTCAGCAGTGCCTGGCTCCTGTTCGCCGAAGTCGTTGCTCGGAAACCCGAGCACGGCGAACCCCTTATCCTTCAGCTCGCGGTGCAGCGCTTCGAGCCCCTTGTACTGCGGTGTATATCCGCAGTAGCTCGCGACATTCACGACGAGTGTCACCTTGCCGCGGTAGTCGCCAAGATCGGCAGGCTTACCGAGGAGCGTCTGGGTTTTCAGGTCGTAGAAGGACGCCGGACCGGCAGCGCCGCCCGCGGTTGAGGAAGCGAGGGCGAAGCAGATGGTGGCGAACACCTGTGTGCGCATGGCCACCATCTTACGCCGCCCCGCTCTGAAGCTGTGAACGAAGAACGTGCCGAACGTTCCGAACGATTATTGGACGTGAACGACGCTGATGACCGGCGACATCATGTACTGGCCGCTGGACGTCATGTGCACGGACTTGTCGCCGTCAAAGTCGAGCAGCATCGTCTTCGTCTCGCCTTCCGGCACGTCGAATCCGCGGATCAACTTCACCTCACCTGAGGGGATCGTCACATTGGCGGTCGCGCCACCGGGCGGCGCGACCGCGCACGGGTCTGTTTCGGTCGTTGCATTGTCGAAGTACACGACTGCTTTTGTCACCACGAGACGAACCTGCGTGTAGTGTCCACTGTCGAGCGGCTGGGTACCAAGCGCAGCTTGAGCCGTCTCCAGCCGTTTCAAATCGCAGGTCTTCTCGCCCACGATCTTGATCCACGCGCCATCCGGTGTGTCGCTCTTATGCACCTCGACTTGCGAGACCGTGACGAGCAGCGCCTTTGCGTCGCTGAACGGACCGTCTTTCAGCGTCATCCGCAACGTGCCGGAGCCGGATGGTCCGGTTCCTGAACCGCACGCCGAGGTCGCGATTCCAACGGCAAGGGCGAGAACGAGAGGCCAACGCATGGTCATAATCCTCCAGTCCTCTCCTGTGGCAACACCCGGACCAGCCACGGATTTGTCAGAGCCTTGATTTTCAATCACTTCGCAGTGTGAAGATGTGGCGCCTGCTCGCCTCGACTGACGGATACCGACGTCACGCTTGCAATCCTGTCAGCGCGATTGCGGCGTCCATCCCTGGGCGGTATGCGCGAAGCGCTGGACCTCACGCGTGACGAAGCTCCGCGACGAGGTCTCCCATACGCGATGCTCGACGGCAATCATCTGCTGTTCGACCTGCAGAAGATTGAACGCGTTCGGTTCACCGCGCACGCGCGTCGACGTCGCAGTCCCGGCCTCGACGACTATCGCCGACCGTCCTCCAATGTTGTAGCGGGTGGCCGTCGGCCCGGCGAAGGTGACGTGCAAGTGGCCTGTCAGAAACACGTCGACGCCTTCGCCGGCGAGCTGCTCCACGGCTTCAGGCCCCGGACGCGCGCGGCCGAACGCCGCGCCGGCGTGAGGCTCGTCGAACGGATGATGCGCTACCAGTATTCGGACGACAGACGGCGAGAGGTCCTTCAGCAGATTCCGAATGCGATGGAGCTCGCGCTTCCGGATTCCGCCGCTGCCAATGGTGAACGACCGGGTCGTGTCGGTGCCGATCAGGGCGATCTCCTCGTCGACGTACGACGGCTGAAGATCGTCGGTCATGTGACGGCGATACGTGCGAAGCGGACTGAAAAACCGCGCCAGCACGTTATGAAGCGGCACGTCGTGGTTGCCCGGTACGATCAGCTGCGGTTGCGGCAGCAAATCGAGAAAGGTCCGCGCGGCCCTGAACTGCCACGACCGCGCGCGTTGAGTGAAGTCGCCCGAGACTGCGAGGACATCCGGACGGAGATCCCTCACCGTTTCGCGCAGCACCTCTGCGACAACCGGGTTGACCCGGCCGAAATGCAGGTCCGACAGGTGTACGACGGTGCGCATCAGGGAACGATGACCGGCAGGGCACGGGGCCGGACCCGGAATGTGAGGGGGTTATCGAGGGTGACGACCTCCCCATCGAGCGACACCCGCAGTCGCGGGGTGCCGCCGTCGAGCGTCACCTCGGACGCGGTAAATGACTCAAAGCCCTCGAGGTCGCGGACGTCGCCGAATATCGCGACGAGAATCATGCGGGCGACCTGGTGCCGAGGCATGCCGGGGGCCATGCACACATGAAGCCGTCCGGCGTCGAGGGTCGTCCGGCCGCCCAGCTCCAACCCGCTCAGCTGGTATTCGTTGTTGCCAATGAAGACGAAGGGTGTTCGCACCGGACGTTCGCGACCGTCGGCGCCAAGGAGCACATGCAGGCGATGGTATCGGCGCCACACACGCGCCGCCGCCAGGCCGTGTGCGAGCCACTTGCGGCGTCCCAGCCGCTGCATCGCCTGACGTTCCGCAATCAACGATGCATACATCCCGACGCTCGCATTGTTGATGAACGGACGACCATTCACCTCTGCGACATCAACGGGAACCACCCGTCCTGCGGCTACCACGCGGATCGCCTCGTCCACATCGAGCGGTACCCCCGTGTCCTTGGCGAAGTGATTGAGCGTGCCGAGCGGCAGGATCCCGAGCGCCGCGTCGCGTCCCACGATCGCGGACGCAACGGAGCTGACTGTGCCATCGCCGCCGCCGGCCACGAGAATTGTCGACCCACGCGCAAGCGCGTCGCTGGCAGCCGTGCGGACCAACGGTCCTTCGACGATTCGGATTTCCGGCGCACCGGCGCGGGCGCGGCGAAACCCCTCTGTCACGCGCTCCACCGCGGCATCGTCCTGCGTGCCGGCACGTGGGTTCAGCAAGACGGTTATCCGTTGCACGGTGATGAGCGCGACCGATGCGCGGCACGGATGCGCGCCGTTGATAATACGACGCCATGACCAAGCGCAACCCTTCGCAAGCCCGACGTCGAAGAACGACGGCTGGAGTGCCGCGCCGGCTCGACGCCAGGCCCGACACGCTCGACTTCAGGGACCGCATGTTCGAACCGACACTGATCGAAGTTCCGACCGAACGCGCCCTCGCGAATTATCTGAAGGCGGGCGTTCCGATTCTTGACCAGGGACAGGAAGGCGCGTGCACCGGCTTCGGGCTCGCGACCGTCATTCACTATCTCCTTCGGACGAGAAAGGTCGTGCCCGACCGAGGTGAAGTGAGCCCGTGGATGATCTATGAAATGGCGCGGCGTTACGACGAGTGGCCTGGCGAGCGCTATGAGGGTTCGAGTGCACGCGGCGCGATGAAGGGATGGCATAAGCACGGCGTCTGTTCGAACGTGCACTGGACCAAGAAAGACCGCCATCCGGAGCGGTATCGCGTGCGGTTTGCCGAAGCGCTTCGTCGACCGCTCGGCGCTTACCTGCGCGTCAACCACAAGGACGTCATCGCGATGCACTCGGCCATCTCCGAAGTCGGTGTGCTCTACGCCACGGCAACGGTTCACGACGGCTGGGACCGCGTTCGCGCGAACGGCGCAATCGAGTACGTCCCGGAAACGTCGATGATCACCGGCGGACATGCGTTCGCCATCGTCGCCTACGACCGGGAAGGGTTCTGGATCCAGAACTCCTGGGGCAAGGACTGGGGCCGCGGAGGCTTCGGCCACGTGAACTACGACGACTGGCTCGCGCACGGAAGCGATGTGTGGGTGGCACGACTCGGCGCCCCCATCGAGTTCCGCTCACATCGTTCGGTGTCGCGCGGCGTCGGCGTCGCCGCGGGCGGATCGCGCAGCTACATGTTCTGCGATCTTCGTCCGCACATCATCAGCGTCGGCAACAACGGGCTGCTTCGAACGGAAGGGACCTACGGCACGTCTGCGGAGGATGTGAAAGAGATCTTCGACCATGTCGCCGATCAAGTGGACTCGCGGCGGCACCTGTTGCTGTATGCGCATGGCGGGCTGGTCGCAGAGGACTCGGCCATCCAGAAGATCGCGGATCTGCGGGTGCCGATGCTCGAAGCGGGCGTCTACCCGATATCGATCATCTGGAAGACCGACTTTTGGACGACGTTGAAAAACCTCCTCGAAGACGCCGTCTCCAGGCGTCGCCCCGAGGGCTTCCTCGATTCGTCGAAGGACTTCATGCTCGATCGGCTTGACGATGCGCTCGAGCCGCTGGCACGGGTCATCGGCGGCAAGTCGCAGTGGGACGAAATGAAAGAGAACGCGATCGCCGCGAGTCAACCTGGTGGTGGGCTGGCGCTGGTCGCCGACCTGGTGCGCGACCTCACGAAGCGCTTTCGGTCGCTCCGCATCCACGTCATCGGCCACAGCGCCGGTTCAATTCTGCTTGGCGGCCTGATCGAGCGAATGGCGAGCGGCCCGAAGGCGGTCCCGATTGAAACGTGCACGCTCTGGGCGCCGGCATGCACGATGGCGGTCTATCAGAACCAGTACCTGCCGGCCATCCGCAGCGAGGCGATCCGCAATTTCACGCTCTTCACCCTGACGGACAAGGCCGAACGCGACGACTCGTGCGCGAACATCTATCACAAGTCGCTGCTCTACCTCGTGTCGAACGCATTCGAATCGGCGCTGCAAAAGGCGCCGTTTCTCCGCGAGCGGAACGGTGAACCGCTCCTCGGAATGGCTAAGTTCGTTTCGAAGCTGCCGGCCGGGCAACGCAACTGGGACTGGGTGCAGTCGCCGAACGGGAACCCGAATTCCTCACTCGAGGCGTCGGCCGCCAAGTCGCACGGCTCGTTCGATGATGATCCGGCGACGCTTGCGTCAACACTTGGCCGGATCGCGGGAGTCGCCAAGGTCAGCCGCGCCGGATTCGCGCATCACTCATCGGCCGCGGCAAACCGTGCGATTCGCGCCCCACTGAACCGTACGACCGTCGATTAGTCGTTCGGATCGTTCGGGTGGTTCTAACGTTCGGCGATTGATTTTTCGAGAATCGCGATGAGCACGTCGGCGCGCGCGAGCGGGTTCGGCGCTTCGAGCAGACGCTCACGATCGAGCTCGTCGATGTGCGCGAGCTGAGACATGCCGTTGACGAGCCGCTCATCGGAGATGTTCGCCGGCGCAGCGGCGATACCGGTTCGGCCGCCGGACTGTCGAATCAGCTCTTCGAGCCGCAGGCGACGCGCGTGCAACGCCGGCCGATCGGCGTCGGCGACAAGGTCAGCAATCGGTGTCACGTGTGCGATGCGGTATGGACGGCTCGCTTCCTCTCGCGTGATGCGGTACTTCGTCAACGCGCCGAGCGTGATGTTGTATTCGCCGTTCGGCAGTTGCTCGACCTCGTTGATCACGCCCGCACACCCAATCTGAAAGACCGACGGCGAGCGCTCGTAATCCTTCTCGTACCCGGGCCGGAGCAGCACCATCCCGACAATCCGATTGCCCTTGAGTGCGTCGGCAATCATCGCTTTGTACCGCGGCTCGAAGATGTGCAGCGGTACCGACATCTCCGGAAAGAGCATCACGTCCTCGAGCGGAAAAATCGGAATCATGTCCGGAAGCTTGGCTTGTGCGGTTGCCGTCGCAGGGATGGCGGTCAGCGTGAGAATGAGGTACAAAAATCGCGCCATCAACCAGGAGAATCGCATGCGCAAAGTCGCCATAACGCTTCTGACCTTTGCTCTCGGCGCCATCTTTGCCGTTCTGTTCCTGAACGGCAGGAACGTCGAGGGACAGGCACAACCAGCCGCGACAGCCGGCGGCTTTTCCGCGGTGCCGAATGCTGTCGGCACGCAGGATGTCACGGGACCCTACGAGGTCGTCAAGGGGTGGCCGAAGGACATTTCCACGCTCCCCGGCAACCAGAAATGGACCTACGGGGCTGGCGAGAGTGTCTTCGCGGAAAGCCCGAATCGCATCTACGGCCTCTACCGCGGCGAGCTGCCGAACATTGCTCCGCCAAAGGCGGTGAAGCTGCCGCAAGTTGGGCCGAGCATCAGCTTCCCCGTTGCAGGCTTCTGGCGCGACGCGACCGTTGCGTCGCTTCCAGGCACCGGCGGCACCGACCAGGACGTCAGGAAGTGGCTGACCTCATGGGAAGGTCGCGACGACGAGCTCGGGATCAAAGGACCGCCGTACTGGAAGGTCGGCGTCGATGCCCAATGGGAGAACTGCCTCGTCGTCTATGACGGTCAGGGCAACATCATCGAGACCTGGAAGCAGTGGGACAAACTCTTCCGCCGTCCGCACTCCATCTACATCAGCCCCTATGACATGCAGAAGCGCGTGTGGGTCGTCGACGACAACATGCAGGCGATCTACGTCTTCTCGCACGACGGAAAGCAGCTGCTGCAGACGATCGGCACCCCCGAGCACGAAGGCGCCGACGCCACCCACTTCAACCGTCCGACGTATCTGGATTGGCTCCCCGACGGCACGTTCTTCGTCTCCGACGGCTACACCGGCACGCGCGTGGCGAAGTTCGACAAGAACGGAAAGTTCGTCGCCCAGTGGGGCATCAAGGGTATGCCGCCCAACGAGAAGCGCCCGGGCTACATGAACAACGTGCATGGCATCGCCGTGGATCCGATGAACCGCCACGTGTTCGTCAACGATCGCAACAACCACCGGATTCAGGTGTTTGATGAAAACGGAAAGTACCTGTCCGAATGGCACATCAATGCGGACCCGTCGAGCCTGCACCTGCTCTACATCGGTCAGGACCGCAATGTGTGGACCTTCGATCGCAGCACGAACAAGATGGTCAAGTACGACCAGCAGGGACGCCTGCTCTACGCGTGGGGCACGATGGGCAGCTTCCCGGGCGGGCTCTGGGGCGTGCACGGCATCAGCGTCGATTCCGACGGCAACCTGTATGTCGCGGAGGTCGACAGCGGACGCGTGCAGAAGTTCAAGCCGCGACCGGGTGCGAATCCCGCGTATCTGGTGGCGAAGCCTGTGAAGCCGGTCTGGACGAACGCGACGAATTAGAAGCGTTCGGATCGTTCGGGGCGTTCGGATCGTTCGCCGAAGAACGACCCGAACGTTCCAAACGACTCGAACGTCCCGAACGATTTATTGCTGCGGCGGCGTAACCGAGACGCTGATGGTCAGGCGCTTCATATACTTGACGGGCTTACCGTCCAGCATCGCCGGCGTGTACTGCCACTTCTTCGCCGCCGACATGACCATGCCGTCGTAGCTCATATCGATGCTGACTGGCATCGTCGGCGTCAGCACGGCGCCGTTTTCGTCGATGACAAACTGCACGACGCCCTGCAGCGGCTTGGTCACGTTGGCCGGATATTTCGGCACGCGCTGCACCACCGCTACCGGTGCCACCACGTCACGATCCTCGGCGGTATAGACGGCCTTCAACTGACGAACCGGCTTCGGCGGCTCCACCTTCGCCACCGGCGGAGGCGGCGGTGTTGACTTGACGGCGAGATCACGGAATCCCGACGCCAGAGTCTTGATGTCCGACAACGGAGGCGCACCTGCCGATGTGGCGATGTCGGGATCCCCGATGCTCTTGAGCACTTCCGCAAATCCTGTCGACGCTGCCGCCCACTGCTGCTTGTCGAATGCCGCCTTGGCGTCGGCGTATTTCTGCTGAATCACGGACGGAAGAATCCGCCGGCGCGCCGCCTGGAAGGCGTTCTCGACACGCGGTGACAGCTCTTCGTCGGCCGCGCGGTAGAGCGGGTCGCGCAGCAGCATCGCCTCGATCACGCGATCGGCCTCAGTTGTCTTGCCGAGCGCGAAGAGGCATAGCGTGCGATACAGGTCAATCGACTGCCGCTCCTCCACGCTCTTCGAGCCGTTCGACAACGTGCCCAGCATGGCGAGCGCATCGTCGTAGGACGCGGAGACGTACAGGTCGCGTGCGGCGGCAAGGCTTGCGTCGGCGCCGTAGGTGGTGACCGGAGCGGCGACCGAAATCAGCAGAGCGGACGCACAGATGATGTTTCTCATTTCTTCCTCATATCGACGCTCAAACGAGCGGGCGTGTTGGCCGTAACGGTCACGGTAATCCGCTGCTCTCCAAGCTGCGGATGCCGGAAGATGACTTCATGCGTGCCGATCGCGACCGAGGTATTGCCGACCGGCGTCTCGCCGAGGTCCTTGCCGTCGAGCGTCACGTTGGCCCACGGCGCCGCGTTGATCGCGATCGTGCCCATCGGCCAGTCTGGTCTTATCCGTGCGACCTGTCCGGGCGTGACCTGAATCGACTGCGTCGTGCGGAAGCCGAGTGCCTCGTTGGTCACTTCGATGTCGTGACGCCCTGCCGCGACCATGATGCGTTCGGTACGGCTCGTGCCGAGCAGGCGATCGTTCTCGAAGATCTGCAGCTCCGCTGGCGCGGTGATCGAAATCCATCCTGACACCGGCGCTCCCTGCGGTGCCTTCAAGGGCACCACGAGGGACGCTGTCGCGCCTGGCTGAATCGTCACGTCCTCGTTGACGGATCCGAGATCGTTTGAGAGCACGACGACGTGGCTGCCGGGCGCAAGGTCCTTCACGGTCACGGGTGACGTGCCGCGCGTCTGCCCGTCGACGACCACGCGCGCACCCGGCGGGTCGGTGCGGACCTGGAGATCGCCCGTCCCTGCCGCCGCCTTCGGCATCTCGATGAACTGTGAGAGCTGCTGATTGGCAGTGACATTGACGGTCATCGTCCGGCGGACGCCATCCTTGGTCGAGAGTTCAATCGTGTGAGGGCCCGTCTTCAGCGTGGCGGTGACCGGCGTCGCTCCATGCGCTTCGCCGTCGATCACCACAGCGGCGCCAGCAGGATCGGTGTTCACAACGACAGTGCCGGTGACGGGCACGGTCGCGGTCGGAGCGGAGAAATACCGCCGCGCCGCAAACACGCCTCCGGACATCAACGCCACGACAACGACGGCGGCCGCGATGATCCGTGGTCGATTCATGACGCTTTCGCCCGCAGCTGCCGCCCAGGGGGACTTGTGTGTCGGTGGCATCTCAGACTCCTCATCGCGCGTTGTTCTGGACGAGGTGGCTCCGAAGCGTGGCGATTCGCTCGGGAATGCGGAACCCAGGGAGGGCGCCGGTTCCACGATGCGGACCTTCTCCTTCTCCTTCTCCTTCTTCTCCTTCTCCTTTTCGGCGATGCCGCTCGCCGCAGCGACCGTTGGCGTTGGTGCTGGAGTCGACTTCGGTTGAACGGGTGCCGGAGCCGCCGATGGCGGCGGTGTCGTGACAAGCGTGGGCCCCGTCGCAGGCGTTGGGCGGTCAACCAGCCCGTACTCACGCGGGAAGGCGTCAAGCTTTTCCGCCGACGGTGCGATGCCGGCTGCTTTCAAGCCGACGTCGAAGGCGTCGCGTGCTTCTACACAGGACGCGAACCAGCGGGTTGGCTCGAGCGACAGCGCCTGTGACAGCCAGTTGCGCAGCCATTCGGGAATGGGTTCGAAGCTGCCGCCAAGACCAAACGTGCCGTTGGCGAGCGACGAAATCTTCTCCGGATACTCATCGTCGGTAATTGGCCGGCCCAGGACGAGCGCGAGCGCGATCATGCCGATCTGCGCGACGTCGGCGCGTCGATCGAGCTGCGGCGCCGTGACCGCCATCGGCAGCGCGATACGAAGCTCCTTCCAGTAACGCTCCGGCGAATGCCGGAGCTGACCGAGGGCTGCACCAAGAACGTGTTCAACGATCACGAGATTGCCGTCGGGCGTGACGACGACGCGCTCGGCGGCGAGAGTGCCATGGCAGGCGTCAGGTGCATCGCCGTGCAATTCCGCCATCGCGCCGAGGAGCTGCTGAACCAGATAAAGGGCCGACTCGATGTCGAGCGGGAGCAGGTTCTGCTCCGCGACTGCGAGCATCCTCGACAGCCTTACGCCCGGAATCGCCTTGGAGACGATCGCCAGTTTGGCGCCGTCGGGCACATGCTCGAGATCGAGCACCCGCGCGAAGCTGTCGCTGCGGATGTGCGCGAGCCTGTTGATGCGTTCCCTGATCAGGAATTCAAAGGATGGAATCGACGCGAAGGTGTCGCGTAAGACCAGGACGTCGAGGGGTCCGTCAGATCCGTCCCGCCGGTATCTCGTGCCGAGGCCGTCCTTGAAGAGGGCCTGGCGCGGCTCGTGGACGCGCGCGGCGTTTGTTTCCATGTGCGCCGCATGGACCAAGCGGCGTGCCAGCTCTGGATACGCCAGAATCGCGCGTGTACGACGAAAAACAACCGATCGCGATTTCAGAATTGTTTGTCGATTCCAAATTCCGTGGTTGCATTCGCTGCGTTTCACGCAGTGGCTTGGGCCCTCACTTCACGGGTTCCATCCCCTTTGCTTTGTAGGTCGCCGCCGCGGTGGGACTCGTCATGAACGTGATCAAGGTCGCTGCCGCGCGCGCGCCTGCGGCCTTCGGGGACGTCGCCGCAGAGAAGCCGATGTAGGTCTGAAACTCCGACGGAATTGGTCCCGCGAGCTCCACACCCGGCTCCGGAAGAATTTCGCTGATCAGGGTCAGGACGAGATCGGATTCCCCCTTTCCTACCGACGCGGGTGCCGCGCCGGCGGCCGTCAGGTGTGACTTTGTGTGCAACTGGGCGGCGATCCCCAGGCGCTCGAACATCCGGTCGATCCCGGGACGGCTCGCTCCGCTTTCGGTGTAGGCAATCGACTTCGCGTTGAGGAGGGCTCCCTTGATGCTCGCCGCTGTCCCGACGTCAGGCTTCGGCGCGCCCGCGCGGTAACCGACGCCAATTCCGACCCTCGCGAGCCTCGCGCGCGACATCGGCGAAAGTTTCCCCGCCTTCATCAACGCGTCGCTCGCTTCGTCCGTCAGAATGGCAACGTCGAACGCTTCTCCCTTTTCTATGCGTTCGCGCAACGCCGCCGCCGTGCTGAAGTCAATGGACAGGGTCGTGCCGCTCGCTTTTTCCAACTGTGGCTTCAGTTCCTCAACGGCTGCCTTGACACCGTTTGAAGCAAGCACGCGGAGGTCGGCGGCGTGAGCCGCTGTCGGGGTGATCAATCCAATCGCCCAGGCCGTCACAAACATCGTTGAAAGTGTTCTTCGCATCATGTTTGCCTCGTCAATTTAGGACAGCCGTCGTGCCGCAACAGGCCAGGGACGTTTCGTGTAACGCGCGATCGCGGCATGCACGTGAATGCCGTCGCCCGATCCGGGGGTGATGCAGTTCTTCTGCTTGAGCGTCTTCAGCGCCCGGCTGACCGTTTCGCGCGAACACCCGGTCATCTGCGCGAGCTCGTGATGCTTCGGACACGGGTCGAGCGCTGCGCTCGATCCGACGATCTGTTCTCGTTGCCGCACGAGACGATCCAGACACCACGCCACCTTCCCGAGCGAGCCATACGTGCAGATGACCCTCAGCTGATCGTTGGATTCGCGAAGCATGGAGGTGACGTTCACGATGATCTTGGTGGCAAATGCCTGATTGCGGGTTCTCAGCGCGTCGAACGATGCCACGGGCAGCTTGATGAACTGGCACGCTTCGAGCGCCACGAGGCGCGCTGATCGCCTGGATCGATCGAGCAGCGCGATCTCTCCGACCACGCGAAACGGCTCGATCAAGTTGAGAATGATCTCTTCCGCGCCGTCGCCGACGAGCACCACCTTCGCGCGACCGCTCGTCAACACCAGCAGAAAGTCCGCGGAATCTCCTTCGTCAAAGATGATCTGATTCCTGGCGCGCCGAAGGGTCACGGCCGTGTCTGCGATCTGCCTGAGCTCGGGGTCCGAGAGCTCCGAAAAGAGTTGTACCTGACGCAGAAGGTTGATGAAGGCTTCGGACTGTGCGCTCATACGAGTTCACCATCCGCGCTGGCGATGGTACTCCGCAACCAACTGCCGGAGACGCTCGCGCGTCAACTCCGCGGCAGCGTCGTTTGGCAGCGCCTCTGTCAAAAAGCGCTCGGGCAGCGTGTCCTCCTCCGGCGTCCACCCGGCGAGCACATTGAACTCACGTTTCGCGGCGACGATGCGACGCGCCGTGTCGTGAAGCTCTCCGGCCGTGACATTCCACCCGGTCACCCGGCGCAGCATCTCCGCAGCCTCGCCGTAGAAATCGGAGAACACGCCGCGCAGAAACTTGCAAAGAATCAGCGAATCCATCAGGGCAGCTCGGTCTTCGGTCTCGATGGCGTGCTGGACCGAATCGAGCGTCGCGTGTCTCCGATCAACCCTGTCGGAGAAATCCACCTCGTAGGCGCCACTGCGATTGTGATCCGCGCCGCGCGAGCCCACCGCAAGGCCGAGTGCCATCGTCTGCAGCGCACGCGGCTCATAGCCGGGAATCTCGAGGCCTTTCACCTGTGGCGCGAACGCCATGCTTCCCTGCCCAACCGCCGTTGCAACGCGTCGGCTGCCTTCGGCAAGCAGATCGCCGATTCCTTCGCGGCAACCGATCAAATCGATTGCCCTCAGCAGCGCGTCACCGCTGCCGAAGGTCAGCCACTCCGCCTCGAGAAGTCCTCGGTCGACACATTCCATCGCAAATGCGATGGTGCCTCCCGCGCTGATCGTATCGATGCCTGCTTCATCACAGCGCTGCGACGCGCGCAGGACAGTGTCGCCGTCGGCGATCCCACACAACGCGCCAAGCGCGAAGAGGCTTTCGTACTCGACGCGAACGCTATTGCCGTGATCGAGTTCGTATAAATGCTCGCAGCCGATCGTGCATGCGGTGCAGCTCGCACGCATCCGCGGATGTCGCACGCCAAGCTCCGCCGGCGAGAGACGAGCCGCCTGATCAAAGGTGCCGCTCTGGAAGTTCCGCGTCGGCAACGCACCGAAGCGATTCAGCGTCAAGACATTCGCCGCTGTGCCCAATTCGCGGTACTTCGCCGTTGCTGGACCAAACGAGCGGTTTGATATCTCACGGCTTAGTTCGACCAACTCCTCGGGATGCGCCCATTCACATCGCTGCGTGCCGCGGACCGCAATCGCCTTGATGTTCTTGCTGCCGAGGACGGCCCCGCTTCCGCCCCGGCCGGCATGCCGGCGGTCGTGCGAGATCGTCGCGTAGCGAACCAGACGCTCGCCGGCGGGACCAATCGACGCGATTCGGTAATCAGCGCCAAGCGAGGCGCGCAGTTCGTCTTCGGTCTCGGGACATGAAGCACCCTGCAATGCCTCGCCCGAGCGAAGCTGAACTTGTCCGTTGTCGATGACAAGCACCGAGAGCGCATCTGCGCGGCCGACGATGACGAACGCGTCGCAGCCGCAATGCTTGCCGGCGAGGGCAAAGCCGCTGCCCGCAAGCGAGTCGTTGATGCGATCGGTCAGCGGACTCCGGCTGACCACGGCGAATTTCGCGGATGTGGTGAGTGGAGTGCCGACGAGCGGGCTGAATGCGAAAACGAGCGGCGCTTGCGGCGACAGCGGATCGATGGCAGCACCAGCTTCGTCCAGCAGAAGCCGCGTCCCCAGCCCGCTGCCACCGATGTATCGCCGCAGCAGCGTCTCCGACAACGGCACGCGGTCGGCGCAACCCGTCGATACATCGATGCGGAGGTAACAACCGTGGTAGCCGGGCGGCATCAGTTCAATTCACAAGTCAAACAGGTTTGGTTACCCACCTGCATCCGCTGAAAGCAGAATGACGTGATCGTTCGGGGCGAGCAGCCTGTCCGGGTCGCTGACGAACTCGTCGGCATTCAGATTCGCGGCGATCGACGCGTGCAGGGCGCCGTCCGTGATGAGTTCGCGCAATGCGGGAAAACGAACCGCCAGCGCGTCAAGGAGCTGGCCAAGAGTCTCGGCGTCCATTTCCACGTCGGAGACGCCGGCGCGTTCGCGCGGGATCCCGAGGAACTCGACGTGCATGGTGTAACTTTAGTCGGTCCAGTGACCCATTCCAAAGGCAGAGGCGCTCGGGTGCGCCCGATCCCGAAAGGTCGGCCGATTGACGCCGAAGCGAGGCAGCAGGTGGCGGCGCTGCTCGGCGACGCCCCGCGCCGCCGCGATCTCCTGATCGAGTACCTGCACCTCATTCAGGATCGGTTTGGCTGTCTTTCGGCGCCGCATCTGGTTGCGCTCGCCGCCGAAATGAAGATGGCGATGGCCGAAGTGTACGAAGTGGCGACCTTCTACCATCATTTCGATGTCGTGAAAGAAGGCGACACTGCCCCACCAGCGGTCACGGTGCGCGTCTGCGATTCGATCGCGTGCGAGCTCGCGGGGGCGCAGCAGTTGCTGACGACGTTGCCCGGCATCCTCGGCGCGAACGTGCGCGTTCTGCATGCGCCGTGCGTCGGCCGGTGCGACACCGCGCCAGTTGCCGTCGTCGGACAGAATCCAGTGCCGCATGCGACCGTGGACCGGATCGTCTCGCGCGTCCAAGCTGGAGAAGTCCGGCATCCGTTTTCCGACCCCGACGTCACGCCTCGGTGTATCGACTACTCGGCCTATCGCATAGCTGGCGGATACGCGCTGGCGGCTTCGTGCGTGAGAGGCGAGCGGACACCTGGTGACGTCATCGCGTTGATGGAGAACTCGGGCCTGCGGGGACTCGGCGGCGCCGGCTTTCCCGCGGGCCGAAAGTGGAGAATAGTCGCCGCGGAACCTGCGCCGCGGTTCCTGGCGATCAACATCGACGAAGGCGAGCCGGGGACGTTCAAGGACCGCTACTACCTCGAACGCGACCCGCACCGGTTTCTCGAGGGTGCGGTCGTTGCGAGCTGGGCGGTGGGGATCGATGACGTTTATATCTACCTGCGCGACGAGTATCACGGCTGCCGCGCCATTCTGCAGCGCGAGCTCGACAGCCTTCTGAAAGCCCCGCCGTGCTGGATTCCACGATTCCATCTTCGACGAGGCGCGGGCGCGTACATCTGCGGCGAAGAATCTGCGATGATCGAATCGATTGAAGGCAAGCGCGGCGAACCGCGTCTTCGCCCCCCGTACCTCGCACAGGTTGGCCTCTTCGGCCGTCCGACGCTCGAGCACAACATGGAAACGCTGCACTGGGTGCGGGGGATCGTCGAGAAGGGACCGGCGTGGTTTACAGGTCAAGGACGGCACGGCCGTAAGGGACTTCGCTCGTTCTCGGTCAGCGGACGCGTCAAACGGCCTGGCGTCCACGTCGCACCAGCGGGAATCACGCTGCTCGAACTGATCGACGAGTACTGCGGCGGCATGCTCGATGGCCACACGCTGTACGGATATCTTCCCGGCGGCGCGTCGGGCGGAATTCTCCCGGCGTCGCTTGCGAACGTGCCGCTCGACTTCGATACGCTCGCGCCGTACGGCTGCTTCATCGGCTCCGCGGCCGTGATTGTGCTGTCGGACAAGGACCGCGCGACTGCCGCCGCTCGCAACGTCATGAAGTTTTTCGCCGGCGAGTCATGCGGCCAGTGCACGCCCTGTCGCGTCGGCACGCAGAAGGCCGTGGACCTCATGAGCGTGCGACGCTGGGACAAGCCGCTGCTCGAGGAACTGTCGCAGGCGATGATGGATGCCTCGATCTGCGGACTGGGCCAAGCCGCGCCAAACCCGGTGCTGTCAGTGCTGAAGTACTTTCCCTCGGAAGTCGAGTGATGGTGACGTTCACGCTCAACGGGAAGACCGTCGTCGCGACTTCGGATCAGACGATTCTGCAGGCCGCACAGGCGCAGGGGATCGACATTCCTCGTCTCTGCTACATGGAAGGCATGCGCGCGGATGGCAATTGCCGCACGTGCATGGTCGAAATCAAGGGGGAACGCGTGCTCGCCCCCTCGTGCTGCCGCTACCCGAAAGACGGCATGGAGATCACCACCAACAGCGCACGTGCCGTTACCAGTCAGAGGATGTCCATTGAACTCCTGCTGGCCGACGTTCCGGAAATGTCGTACACGCTCAACTCGGAGCTCGATTTCTGGGCAAAGAAGATGGGCGTCGGCAAACCGCGGTTTCGCAGCCGGCCGCAGCCCGCGGAAGACGTCTCGCACCCCGCAATCGACGTCCACCTCGATGCGTGCATCCAGTGCAAGCGCTGCGTGCGCGCCTGCCGCGAGGAGCAGGTCAACGACGTCATCGGGTATGCGTTCCGCGGCGGGCACTCGAAGGTTGTCTTCGATCTCGACGACCCGATGGGCGCATCGACCTGTGTCGCGTGCGGTGAGTGCGTGCAGGCCTGTCCGACGGGCGCGCTTGCGCCGGCCCGAGGCGTCGCAAAAGTTGCCCCTGAGAAAAGCATCGACTCCGTCTGTCCGTACTGCGGCGTGGGATGTCAGCTCACGTACCACGTCAGGGACGATCGAATTCTCTTCGTGCAAGGAAGAGACGGACCGTCGAACTCGAGTCGCCTCTGCGTAAAGGGGCGCTACGGGTTTGACTACGTGCAGCATCGCCACAGGCTGCGGAAACCGCTGATTCGCAAACCCGGTGTACCAAAACACAAAGACTTCGTCGTCGATCCCGAGAAATGGCACGAGGTGTTCCGCGAAGCGACATGGGAGGAGGCACTCGAGCTGTCGGCGCGCGGTCTGCGCGAGGTACGCGAGCGGTACGGAACGCGAGCGCTTGCCGGTTACGGCTCAGCAAAGGGGACAAACGAAGAGGCGTATCTGTTCCAGAAGCTGGTGCGCACCGCGTTCGGCTCGAACAACGTGGACCACTGCACACGCCTCTGTCACGCTTCGAGTGTGGCGGCGCTGATGGAAGGCCTCAACTCGGGCGCGGTATCGAATCAGGTACGCGACGTCGCTCATGCCGAAGTCCTTTTCGTGATCGGCGCCAACCCGACGATGAATCATCCGGTCGCGGCGACATGGATGAAAAACGCAGTCAAGCGTGGCGCGAGGCTGATCGTCGCTGACCCACGCCGAAGCGATCTCTCGCGTCATGCCACGTATTACCTGCAGTTCAACGCCGACACGGACGTCGCGCTGCTCAATTCGCTGCTGCATGTCATCGTTGACGAAGGCCTCGTGGACGAGGCCTTCGTTCGCGATCGGACATCTGGATACGAAGCGCTCGCAGAAAACGTGCGGAGGTTTTCGCCCGAAGCCATGGCACCCGTCTGCGGCATCGATCCGCAGACCATCCGCGAGGTCGCGCGGTTGTACGCGACCTCCAGAGGGTCGATGATTTTCTGGGGCATGGGCATCTCGCAGCACGTGCACGGCACCGATAACGCGCGCTGTCTGATCGCGCTGGCGTTATCAACCGGTCAAATCGGCAAACCGGGCACGGGGCTGCACCCGTTGCGCGGCCAGAACAACGTGCAGGGCGCCTCCGATTCCGGATTGATTCCCATGTTCTACCCGGACTACCAGCGCGTGAACGCACCGGAGGCACGCCAACGGTTCGAGACGCTCTGGGGCACAACGCTCGATCCGAATCCGGGGTTGACCGTGGTCGAGATCATGAACGCCGCGAAACGGAGCGACGTTCGCGCGATGTACATCATGGGCGAAAACCCCGCGATGTCCGATCCGGACGTCGGCCACGCACGTGAAGCGCTCGCAGCGCTCGATCATCTCGTCGTGCAGGACATCTTCCTCACGGAGACCGCTTACCTGGCCGACGTGGTCCTGGCAGCGACGGCCTGGCCCGAAAAGATTGGCACCGTGACAAACACGGACCGGATGGTGCAGCTTGGACGAAAGGCCATCGAACCACCTGGCGACGCGAAGGAAGACTTCTGGCTGCTCACTGAATTGGGCCGGCGGCTTGGGTTGAACTGGACCTACGAGCATCCACGCGATGTCTTCGCGGAGATGCGCTTGTGCATGGACTCGATCGCGGGCATCACCTGGGAGCGCCTCGAACAGCAGTCGTCAGCGACGTATCCGTGCCGGAAGGAAGGCGATCCGGGCGAGCCAGTGGTGTTCGTGGATCGCTTCCCCACCGCCACCGGGCGTGGCAGGTTCGTTCCGGCGGATCTGATTCCAGCCGCGGAGCGGCCCGATACCGAATATCCCGTCGTGCTCATCACCGGACGTCAGCTCGAACACTGGCATACCGGAGCGATGAGCCGCCGCGCATCGGCGCTCGATGCGCTCGAGCCGGAGCCTGTCGCGTCACTGCACCCGTTGGACCTCGAGGACATCGGCGTCGAGCCCGGCGGCGTTGTCACCATTACGTCGCGCCGCGGCACCATCTCGCTGTACGCGCGCGCCGACGACGGCATGCCGCGCAGGTCGGCGTTCGTGCCGTTCTGTTACTACGAGGCCGCGGCCAACCTGCTCACCAACCCCGCCCTCGATCCGTTCGGCAAGATCCCGGAGTTCAAGTACTGCGCGGTGAAGGTGACTGCGGGCGGAACCGTGCCGAAGCGCTTGAGCTTTGGAGGCGGGACGTTGCTGTTCGACTGATTCATTAGGACGCACATGAACACAGGCGCCATCGTTCTGTGCGGTGGAAAGTCAACACGCATGGGGACGGCGAAGGCCCTGCTGCCGTTCGGACCGGAAACGATGCTGCAGCGCGTCGTGCGGCTCCTCGCAGATGTGGTCTCGCCGATCGTCGTCGTCGCAGCGGTCGATCAGCCGCTGCCCGACCTGCCGCGGCAGGTCATCATCACGCGTGATGAACAGGAGGCACGCGGTCCGCTCGAAGGCCTTCGCGCGGGGTTGAAAGCGCTCCCCATGGATGTCGAATCGGCATACGTCACAAGCTGTGACGTACCGCTGCTCGAGCCGGCCTTCGTTCGTGAGATGCTCGATTTCGCGAGCGGCTACGACATCGCCGTAATGGAGATCGACGGCTTTCCTCACCCGCTGTCGGCCGTCTATCGCCGTTCGGTCCTGCCACCTGTCGAAGATCTGCTCGCAGCCAACCAGCTCCGACCGGTGTTCCTCTTCGACAGGGTCAAGACGCGCCGCGTCCGCCCCGCGGAGATCACCGCAGATCCCGAATTGCGGACGCTGCGCAATCTCAACACGGCCGACGAGTACCAGCAGGCGCTCGCCGACGCCGGGTTTTAGAGCCCGTCCTTTCCGTCTGTCGTTATTTGCGGTATTGACGCGCGCAACGCGAGGCATATACTGCACCCCACTACGAGTTTGCCTCGATCGGCTGCAACTATTCGCGACTACCTGCTGTTTTCCGAGAGGAGGATCTCATGCGACGTTTCCTCCGGAGTTGCGCGGCCGCCGTTCTCACCGTTCTCCTAACCATGACCGCCGCCTGGGCACAGTCGACGGCCCAGCTCAGTGGCCGCGTCAGCGACGAAAGCGGCGCCGTACTGCCTGGTGCTACCGTCACCGCCACTCAGACCGCCACGGGCTTTGTGCGCAGCGACGTCACCGATGAAAACGGGGCGTACGTCCTGTCTAACCTGCCGCTCGGTCCGTACCGGTTCGAAGTCTCGCTGTCGGGATTCCGCAACTACGTACAGACCGGCATCGTGCTGCAAGTGGGGGCCTCGCCGGTCCTCAACGCCAGCCTGTCAGTAGGGCAGCTCGAAGAGTCCGTCACCGTGGAAGGCGCCGCGCCTCTCATCGACGTCCAGAGCGCAGGCATCAGGGAAGTCGTCCGGAACGAGGAGATCCTCGCGCTGCCGCTCAACGGACGCAACGCGGCAGACCTCGTCGTCGTCTCGGGAGCCGCTGTGCAGACGACGACGGCGCCCAACCGGGCCGTGCCGGGCGGTTTGGGAATCTCGGTGGCCGGAGGGCTGCCGTACGGTGTGGCGTACCTCCTCGACGGCGCCATGCACAACAACCCGCAGGACAACCTCAATCTGCCGTTCCCCTTCCCCGACGCGCTGCAGGAATTCAGCGTTGCGACGAGCGGGCTCAACGCCCAGAACGGGATGCACTCGGGCGCGGCCGTGAGCGCGGTGACAAAATCGGGCAGCAATCGCTTCAGCGGCAATGTGTTCGAGTTCCTCCGCGATCACCGCTTCAACGCGACCGATCCGTTCGCGCAGGTCGGACCGAACGGCAAGCGCGTCGACGACGGGTTGCAGCGCAATCAATTCGGTGGCACGTTCGGCGGTCCGATCGTGCAGAACAGGCTCTTCTTCTTCGGGGCCTATCAGGGCACGACGGTTCGCCAGCAGCCCGCCGCGAACATCGCGTGGGTGCCAACATCGGCCATGCTGGCGGGCGACTTCACGACGTTCGCCTCGCCCGCCTGCAATGGAGGGCAGCAGATCACGCTGCGCGGCGGGTTTGCGGACAATCGAATTGATCCCGCGCGGTTCAGTCCAGCCGCGCTCAATCTCCTGAAGCGTCTTCCCAGCACGACCGATCCGTGCGGGCAGATTACGTACTCGTTGCGTAACGACAGCGACCAGATGCAGTCGGTCGGCCGCGTCGATTACCAGCGGACGAAAGATGACACGATCTTCGGACGCTACATGGCGACGTCGTTCACGGCTCCAATTCCGATGCGGGAGGGCGACAGTGTCCTGTCGCTCTACGACAACGCGACGAGGGTGGGCCTGCTCGGTTCCGACGCACTGGCGCAATCGCTGGCTATTGGCGACACGCGCGTCTTCGGGCCCAACACGGTCCATGCGCTCCGGTTCGCGTTCAATCGATCCGCAGTCAGCCGCCTGGCGCCCGTCACGTTCGAACCGCACGACTTGGGCGTCGACGCCTACAGCTATCAACCACACGTCATGTGGATCGAGGTTCAGGGCGGGTTCTTCGCCGAAAACCCCGGTCCGAGCCGTTTCGTGACCAGCGCGTCCCAGATCAGCGATGACCTGACGCTCGTGCGCGGCGATCATCAGCTGTCGGTCGGCGGCAACGTGGCCTACTGGCGGTACTACTTTCAGTCGCACGCGCGATCCGGAGGCGTCTGGCAGTTCACCGGCGACGCGACCGGGCGCGGATTGAGCGACCTGCTTCTCGGCAGGGTCGGGCGGCTCGAGCACGGTGGACCCGCCATTCTTCCGATGGACCAGTGGTACATGGGTTTTTACGGTCAGGACACGTGGCGAGCGGGCCGTCACGTCACGATCAACGGCGGACTCCGTTGGGAGCCGTACTTCGGCCAGAGCGTCCGGAATGGTGCGGTCTACAACTTCCTCCCCGAGAACTTCCGGAACAACGTCAGGAGCAACGTATTCGTGAACGCGCCGGGGGGTCTGGTGTACCCGGGGGACAAGGGATTCGCCACCTCGGGACGTCGAGGAGTACACACGCAGTGGCTGAACTTTTCGCCGCGCGTCGGACTTGGTTGGGACGTGTCGGGCGACGGCCGAACGGCGGTTCGCGCCTCCTATGGGCTGACCTATGACTTCCCGAATGCGGAGTACATGCTGATCAACGCCAACTCGCCGCCATTCGGGAACCGGTCCATCATTCAGGATCCTCCTGGGGGCTTCGATCGCCCGTACGCGCACCTCGGCGGCGATCCGCATCCGATCGCGACCAATCGCGACACCCGCTACCTGCCGTTTGGCGCGTATGGCGCAATCGACCCCGACATCAACTCGCCCCGCATTCAGCAGTGGAACGTGACCGTGGAACGGCAGGTCGGCGCGGTCTGGCAGGTAGCCGCGACTTATCTGGCCAGCCACACCGATCGGCTGTGGAATCAGGTCGCGCTCAATCCGGGCGTGTTCCTCGGCCTCGATCCGTGCACGCTACAGGGCGTCTCCTATCCGACCTGCAGCAACGCGGGGAATCTCAATGCGCGAAGGGTATTCACGTTGTCCGGTGAGAACTCCGCTGCGGCGGCGCTGATCGGAAATCTGGACCTTCACACCGATGTCGGGATTCAGAACTACCGCGGCCTGAAGCTGTCGTTCCAGCGTCGCGCGGCGGCGGGCCTGAGCATGAACGGGAACTACACAGTGTCGCGCTGCTTCGGCGATCCGTCGTTCCAGACCGGTGGGTTCCCGCAGATCGCCAACGGCTACACCGATCCGGAGCATCCGGAATTCGATCGTGGCTACTGCGATCAGGACCGGAGGCATATCGGCATTTTCGTCGCGGGTGTGCAAGCGCCGCAGCTCGCCAGCAGGTTGGCGAACGCGGTGCTCTCCGACTGGCGGGTGTCGGGGATCCTCACCGCGCGATCTGGTCGGCCCGTCAACGTCATCGCCGGGCAGGACCGCACGCTCAGCGGCATTCAGAATCAGCGCGTCAATCAGGTGCTCGACAATCCGTATGGCGACAAGAAGACGCCCGAACACTGGCTCAACCCGGCCGCGTTCGCACAGCCGGCGCTAGGCACGCTGGGGAACTTCCAGCGCAACAGCCTGCGGGGACCGGGTTACTGGGCGATCGACATGGCGCTTTCGAGGCTGATCGCCTTCGGCGCCGTTCGCAAACTGGAGCTCCGTTTGGAAACGTTCAATCTGCTCAACACGTTCAACTGGGGGCCACCCACGCTGGCTTTCGGCGCCGATCGAACGCATACGAATTTCAGCTCAGGCGCGTTCGGACGGATAACGTCGATGGAGGGTACGCCGCGCATCTTGCAGTTTGGCGTGAAGTACGGCTTCTGAAGTCTGCGAGGCCGACCATCACGTCGGCCTCAGTGCGCGTCGCGCGGCTCGCCCATGCGGTGTCGCGTGCAGGCGTTTCCTCTACATCAGCGCCTTGACGAGGTCGAGCACCAGATCCCGAATCGGAATCTTCAGTGCCACAACGACCAGCATCGGCATGAGGATCGGAACGGCGATCTGGACGAACGACGACCTGCCGATTGGAAGCATCCGCATCGACCGGACGGCGTCGAACATTGCCGCCGCGTCGGCAATGGGGCCCACGCCTTCGGGTTCGAGCAGTGCGGTTTCGGCTGTTGTCGTGCCGTCGATCCATCGCCGACGCACCAGCCGACCCTGTTCGGCTACGAAGGCGGCGTAGGGCGGCAGCGCCGCACGCTTGGCCGCGTGCAGCCCTGGCATGAAGGCCGCCAGCGGGGCGAGCAGCAGCAGCGACCACACAATGACGAACGCTGCGGCCGGGACCGCGAGCGCGCCCAGCGTCTGGCCATGGTAGACGATTGTATGCGCCCACTGGGCCGCGATCATCGCCGACAGCGCGAGGGTCACGGGAGCGAACGCACCGGGCAGCCGTTTGAGGAAGCCGAGTCCGCCCACGTGATCGGGATGCGAAGGCACCAGCGAGAGTCCAAGCTCCCCAAGCCTCGCAAACAATCCTCCGATCAGCGCGATCCGCCACAACCAGCCAAGGACCAGGGCGATGAACATGGGGCGCACGACATACGCGAACCACACGCCGCCGAAACCCATTCGGCCGTTTTCATCGAACGCCCACGACATGGCGTCGCCATGACCTGACGGTCGATCGACGAGCGTCCACCCAATCGCCACGCCGCCCACGAACACCCACGGCAGCCACGAGTCGCGCCACTGCCGGGCGACGCGCAATGCAGCGTCGAAGCGAGGCGCCAGGGCCTTGTCAACGAGGCCGCTTCCGATGAATTGGGGAATGTACCTCTGCGTCGCCCTGTGCAGCGTGGCCTCGGCGAGGATCAGCAGCGGAATAGCGACGAGACAGCGGACGTGAACACTGAAATGCTGCAACAACGACTCGCCAGTCGCCGCCTCGAAGAAGCGACCCCGGAACAGAGCCCACAAGGCGATCGGCAGCCAACTCGAAAGCGCGAAGAAAATTGCGCGTCGTGCTGCGCCCAGTCCGCCGACGGGCGCGAGGTGAAGCGCCCGCTGCACGCGCAGCGGCGGCTCGTGGTCTATGGGTGAGAACGATCTCGACGCGTCCGACTCCGGCAGTGGAATCACCTTCGGGGCGGCCACTGGCTTACCTCTCGGGCGTCGTCGGCAGAAATAATCGAGCCAAGCACAAAGGAGAGGATTGCAACGAGAAGTCCAGAGCGCGCGTGCGCGATCGCCGCGCACGCGACTCTCAATTCATGGCGAGCAACTAGCAGCGGATGGTGGAATGCCTGTTACTGATTCTTGCCGCCCATCTGCACTTCGAAGCCGTCCGGGTCCTGCACGTGGAAGCTGCCTTCCGTTGTGCGGATCTTCAAGCCGCGCTTCTTCAATTCCGCTTCAACCGCCGGCTTGACGCTCTTGTCCGTGTCCCACCCCGCAAGCGAGTATGCGATGTGATCGATGCCGACCTTTCCGCCCTCCCGGCTCGCGGCGTTGCGCGGGATGATGATGTTGTCGCCGAACGTCAGCCGGCACTGTGTCTTGCCGTCGTCGTTGCTGACCTTCATGCCGAACAGGCCCACATAGAAGTCGCGGGTCTTGCGGTAGTCCGCCACCTGCATCGACACGTGATTGATGTAGGTGGCGTTGGCCGGCGCCGCCTCCACCGTGGCAGCGCCTGATGCTGCCGCCGTCCCGACGGCGAGCATCTGAATGAGCTGACGACGGGTCACCTTTCCGCGCTCGTACTCCTGAAGCAACCGGTTGATGATGTGCTCCATACGTCGTCTCCTTCTTGTGGGTTCACAGGGTTCATGGGGTTCACCCATTAAACCGTTGAACCTCAGAAATTAAGTTGCGCGCTGAACTGGAGAATCCGCGGATCCTGTACTTCCGTCGGCTGTCGCCACTGCGGTCCGAACGCGTTGTTGATCTGGATAGCGGAACCGCTGTTGAACATATTGTAGATATCGAGATTGCCCTGCATCCGAAGCCGAGGGGTCAACCGAACCTGCTTGGTCACCCGAACATCCAGGCGTCGAATGCGATGATCGTACATCGACCCCGGCATGACCAGCGGGACGGTCGCGGTCGCGGTGCACGGCGTCCGCCCGCCACACGCGCCAAGGTCGCGACCGAGCGAACGCGAGATCTCGGCATTGCTCGCCGCGTAGGCCGCGACGATGTTCGGTCCTGAGATGTCCTGCCAGATGCCGCTGACGACGAAGTCGTATGGCAACGGGAGTGCACCATTCAGCTTCAACTGCGTCTGTCCGTGGAATGGCGTGACGACGTGGCAGAGTGGTTTGCCATTGACTGTCGTCGACGTTTGTGGCGTCGTCGGTGACGCGTTGGAGATGCCGCTCACCGTGGTCGCGGTCTGCGGCGCCGTCACCGATCCCGCTGCGATGCCGGGCGCATCGACGACGAAGCAGTTGTCGGTCATCGTCCGGCCGGTGTCAATGCCGCCGCCGAATGACGCGCCTCCGCGCAGCCGCGTGGTGATGCCAAAGTTGAAGAAGTTGTTGACCTGCTTCTGCTTCCCATAGCGCGATGACTGCGTCACCAGGTTATCCGCCTGCGTGAACTTGGCGACTGACACATCGGACATGCCGCACACCTGATAGCCACCGCCGCCCGGCAGGTTTGGATTGAGCGGCGCCGTCACGCAGTAGGAATCGAAGTCGGATGGTCCGCGGAGCTGGTTGTCGGTCACGGTGAAGTTGCCGTACCAGTTCCGGTAATACCCCGCGGTCAACGACACGCCGTCGCGGAGCTCGTGCTGGATTTCCGTTCCGACGTCCCAGTTGGAATTGCGCACGGCCCATCCGCGCAGCACATCGTCCGCCCAGTGTGTGGTCGGGCTGAGTCCGCCGAAGTTCGCATCCGACATCGGGCCGCATTCACCGTTAGCCGCGCGGTTCTTCAAATCGCAATCGGGAATGTAGTTGCCGTTGTCGCTCCAGGTACGCGTGACGCTGTTGACCGATGTCGTCACCGGGTTGTTCGCGCTGGCGACCGCCGTGCCGGTCTTGGCAACATAGCGACCGATCGACGCTTTCAGCGCAGTCTTGCCGTTGCCGAACAGATCGTAGGAGGCGCCGAAGCGTGGGTTGATGTCCTTCCACGCGGGCACACCAGAAACCGCGCCAAAGTCGCGGGCCGGAACCCACCCCGACTCAGGCGCCGCGAGATGATTCGCATCCACGTGGCCGTTGAAGTAGTCGAACCGTACCCCGTAGTTCAGCGTCAGCCGCCGCATCGCCCACTGATCCTGGAAGTAGAGGCCCATGTCGGCCCTCGTGCGATCGATGGCTCGATACGGCGTCGCGTACTGCGTGATCGACGTCGGGATGGCGTTGCGGAACGAGTAGTTCACGTTCCCCTGCACGTAGGTGACGACGTCAGAGACCGCTTCTTCGATCTGCGTGCCGAATTTATACGCGTGGGAACCGGTGACGTACGAGACCGAAAACCGCTGCGCGCCGCGATCGGTCGCCCGTTTGGACGCGTAGGTCGCCGACGCGTTGTATCTGAAGTTGTTCGACAGCTCCAGGATGGAGATATGCGACGGCTGGACCCCTGGATTGAGGAACGTCGGCCAGTGCGTGATCGTGAGCGAGCCGCCGGCCTCGAACAGCAGCTTCGGCGTAATCGGCGCGCTCCAATCGGCTTGATACAGGCCGACCGGCCGGAAATGAAACGCGATTCCCGCCTCCGGCGCGCTGCCGAGTGCGCCGATCGCGCGGCACAGGCAATCGTCCGCAACGTCGGCGAAGAAGTTGAACTTGTGCTTCTGCGCCGCCTGCCATGTGACGCGCCCCGCTATCGATTCGTACCACTGCGCGCGATCGGCCGGATGGGAGAGATCGGGCGTATAGAACGGCGTCCCCTGTGTCTTGTTCCAGAAGTTTCCGGCCATCAGATGCTGGTTGCCCCACTCGCGGAACGAGGCGAAGAACCACAGCTTGTCCTTCCTGAGCGGCCCGCCAAGCGTCACGCCCGTGTCGTAAATCTTGAGAATCTTGCTGATGGTCGTCAGACCGCGCGCGCGCAGGTCGTCATTGAGGTTCGACGACTCGAACCTGTCGCTCGTGTACAGACCGGACAGTGATCCCGAAAAGCTGTTGCCCCCTTCCTTCGGGATCATGTTCACGACCGATCCGTCGGCGTTGCTCTCCGCTGAGATGCCACTGCTCTGCAGTGAGATTTCCTGGACCATCGCCGAGTTCACGAGGTACCCGACGTTGCCGCTGGCGTGGTCGATCGACATGCCGTCGAACTGGCGCTTCGTTCCGGTTTTCCCGTGATAGGCGTTGCCGATGTTTTGATTCAACTGCCCGGCGACATCCGCGAACGAACCGGAGAATCCCGGCGTCACCTCGACGATGGTCGCCCAGTTCTTCGTGCTCGTCGGCAGCGCGTCGAGCAAATCGCGCGTGAGCAACGTCTGCCTTCTCACGTTCTGGGTGTCGACGAGCGGCGCTTCACCGCTCACCGTGACCGTTTCCTGCAATGCGCCCACGGGCAATTCGACACTCACGGCAGCGGTGAACCCAGAAGTGAGCTGGACACCATCCCGCACAAGCGTGTTGAATCCGGGCAGCGTGAACGTCACGCTGTAAACGCCGGGCCGAAGGTCGACGATGTTGTAACGGCCCTGGTCGTCGGTGACGACCGTGCGGACCTTCTCGATCAGCACGGGGCTGGCAGCTTCGACGGTGACGCCCGGCAGAACGCCGCCGGACGTATCACGCACGACACCCGCAATGGCGCTCGTCTGCTGCGCCAGCGCGGGTTGCGACATGACTGCGATGCACGAAAGCGCGATCAGACCGATACCGAACAATCTCGAACTGGTCATGGGCAGTATCACCTCGGAACGGGTGACCTTATACCACGCCTGATATTCGTTCGGATCGTTCGAACCGTTCGGATCGAACGATCCGAACGGCTTAAAACCGGAGTGAGTCTTCGAAGTGTTGGATGTATCGGCCGCTGATGATGACGGTGAACCAGAGGAGCAACGAGCTGACTGCCACGAGCTTCGCCGAGAACACGGCATCTTCGCCAGGCGCGAGACGCTCGACGCGATGGAAGATTCCTGTCAGATAGAAGACGGCCGCATTCAGGCCGAGTAACATCAGCGCGGCGAGCTTGAACCAGAAGGCAATATCCGCCGCGTAATACGCGGGCATCCCGATGAACGCGAGCATCCCGGTGACGACGTTGATGCCGAGTCCGATCATCGCGAGCGGCAGGAGTCGATGCAACGGCCCGAACGGGAGTTCCTTCGCGAAGCCCATGATGCGCAGGTTGATCGCTCCGACGACACCGATGATGAGCGAGAGGCCGACGAAGTGCATCACCATCATCGTGGCCCACCACCACTTGTTCGCGACCATCAGGTTCGTGAAGCCGTCCGGGGATGGTTCGAACGGCTGGATGATCGATCCGACCAGTCCTTCTGTGATGGCGGTTCCAGGCACCGCTCCCGGCTGCGGATGTCTGATGTCACCGCCAGTATTACCGGTCCTTCCCATCGAGATCGACGCAACGATTGCGAGCAGCAGGACCGCCACGATGCTGCCGCGGGGTGGTCCTCCAGGCCGTCGAGAGCGCCAGAGCGCCATCAATGCGGCGGCACCGGTTGCTTCCACAAACCACAAGCCCAACATCGCCGCACCTTCGTGTCGCCTCACGAGCGCTTCCGAGATGCCCGGCTCCCGGGCGATCGCGCGATCCGCGCCGACGCCGCTCACGAACGTAGGAATGGTCAGAAGCGCGACGGCCGCGAAGATGATGAGAGCGCTGCGCCGCAGGTCGTCATTGTTTCCGGTAAACGAGGCGAGCAACAGACCCACGCCCACGAAAAATCCGATGATGGGCACATGATTGAGCAGCAGGTGCAGGTGATCGAAGTTCACGTGCCTTTGCCGTACAGGATGTAGGTGGCCGTATAGGCGAGCGCCCGGCCCGCGG
>Ga0207701_10000015_pt1 | contig 128511 bp, 105 predicted proteins | sample KBSSwiSSwithPhiX_FD_184294 | JGI IMG/M metagenome (GOLD analysis project Ga0207701, IMG submission 184294) | Switchgrass rhizosphere bulk soil microbial communities from Kellogg Biological Station, Michigan, USA, with PhiX - S5 (SPAdes) (version 2) | ecosystem: Environmental > Terrestrial >...
AAGGCAACGGTGGTGCCGATGCCGTTTTACAAGCGTCAGAAGTAGCGCAGGCCAGGAGTCTCCGATGTATCCAGCCGACTTGAAATACACCAAAGACCATGAATGGGTCAGGATCGCAGGAGCTGAAGCCCAGGTCGGGATCACTGATTACGCGCAGAAGCAGCTTGGCGACGTGGTGTACTTGGAGCTCCCCGAAATCGGCCGCCAGATCAAGAAAGGCGAAGTCTTCGGGACGATCGAGTCCGTGAAGGCGGTGTCGGAACTTTATGCGCCGGTGAGCGGCGAAGTCACACAGGTGAACGCCTCGCTCACTCAGAAGCCGGAAGCGGTGAACAAAGATCCGCATGGATCATGGATGATCGCGGTGAAGGTCAGCGATCCAGGTGAAGCCTCGGATCTGTTCGACGCAGCGAAGTATACGGAATTGACTAAATAAGGTGCGTCCGGCCAAAGCCGGAAGCTACGAGATTGATGGTCGACGATACTCTGGGTTCCTTTCAAAGCAGGCATATTGGTCCGGACCGCGCCGCGCGCGACGAAATGCTCCGCGCGATCGGCGTGGCATCGGTCGACGAACTGATCGCACAGACGATTCCATCTGGTATTCGACTGCGCACGCCTCTCGATTTTCCCGAAGCCGAGACGGAAGCCGCATACCTTCGTCGACTGGCTCAGATCGCCGCGCGCAATGTTCCCGCCCGTTGCTACATCGGAATGGGCTACTACGATTGCGTCACGCCGAGCGTCATTCTTCGCAATGTCTTCGAGAATCCCGGCTGGTACACACCGTATACCCCATACCAGGCGGAGATCGCGCAAGGCCGGCTCGAGTCGCTGCTGAACTTTCAGACCGTCGTCAAGGATCTGACGAGCATGGACATTGCGACGGCGTCGCTCCTCGATGAAGGAACGGCTGCCGCCGAGGCGATGACGATGTTCCATCGCCTGCAGACGAGAAGAGCGCCGGCCGGGCAGGAGAGTGTGTTCCTCGTGTCGGAACGCTGCTTCCCACAGACGATTGACGTGCTGCGCGGCCGCGCGGAACCTCTCCGCATCCGTCTCGAAATCGGCGATCCCGCCACGCTGCCCATGGACAAGGCGTTCGGCCTGCTCCTCCAGTACCCCGACGATCATGGCGAGGCCGGCGATCTGCGCCCGGTGATTGAAAGAGCCCACGCCGCAGGATTACTCGTCGCCGTAGCGAGCGATCTGATGGCGCTGACGCTATTGACGCCGCCGGGAGAGATGGGGGCGGACGCGGTCGTCGGGAACTCTCAGCGATTCGGCGTCCCGCTGGGCTATGGCGGGCCTCACGCCGCTTTCTTCGCAACGCGCGAATCCTACGTGCGTCAAGCGCCAGGCCGCATCATCGGAATTTCCGTCGACGCGCGTGGCCGCCAGGCCTACCGCATGGCGCTGCAGACGCGCGAACAGCACATCCGCCGTGAGAAGGCGACGTCAAATATCTGCACGGCGCAGGCGCTCCTGGCAAACATCGCGGCCATGTATGCGGTCTTTCACGGGCCTGCGGGACTTCGCGCGATCGCCGAGCGTATTCACAGCCTGACGACCTCGCTCGAAGCCGCGCTCCTGTCGCTCGGGTATCGTCAGTCGAATCGTGCGTATTTCGACACGCTGTGGATCGAAGGTGCAGATATCGCGGCGGTTGGTACGGCGGCAAACGCGGCGCGAATCGACTTTCGCCGCGCGAACAACGCGATCGGGATTTCACTCGACGAGACGACCAGTGTTGAAGACGTTCAGGAAATCGTCGAGGTCTTCGCCCGCGCCCAGGGCCGCGGAGGGACGGCAATCATCAAGGCGGACGCGCCATTTCGACTGAACGCGCCGCCGACACTGACGCGAACGTCCAAGTACCTCACGCATCCCGTCTTCAACTCGCATCATTCGGAAACCAAGATGATGCGATACATCCGCAGTCTCGAGCGGAGGGATGTCGGTCTCGACACGTCGATGATTCCGCTGGGCTCGTGCACGATGAAGTTGAACGCGGCGTCAGAGATGCTGCCGGTGACCTGGCCGTTGTTTTCGCGCATTCACCCGTTCGCGCCGTCAGACCGGTCGGAAGGGTATCGCCAGATCTTCACCGAGCTCGAACGTTCGCTGTGCACGATCACCGGTCTCGACGCGGTGTCACTTCAGCCCAACTCCGGGGCCCAGGGTGAGTTCGCGGGGTTGATGACGATTCGCGCCTATCATCGCGATCGCGGTCAGCCGGAACGCGACATCGTGCTCATACCGGCCTCAGCCCATGGCACCAATCCGGCGAGCGCGTCGATGGCGGGATTGAAAGTCGTCGTCGTCGCCTGCGACAGCAACGGCTACATCGTCCTCGACGATCTTCGCGCCAAGGCGGAGCAGCACAAGCAGACCCTCTCGTCGCTGATGGTCACCTATCCATCTACCTACGGCGTGTTTGAAGAAGACATCAAGGAGATCTGCCGCGTTGTGCATGACAACGGTGGCCAAGTCTACATGGACGGCGCGAACATGAACGCTCAGGTTGGGCTGACGAGCCCGGCGCAGATCGGCGCCGACGTGTGTCATCTCAATCTGCACAAGACGTTTGCCATCCCGCATGGCGGCGGCGGTCCCGGGATGGGGCCGATTGCCGTGGCGAAGCATCTGGCTCCGTATCTTCCCGGACATCCGGTGGTGAAGGTTGGCGGCACGAAGGCTATCCCCGCGATCGCCGCCGGGCCGTGGGGAAGCTCCAGCATCCTGCTGATTTCGTATGGCTACATCAGAATGCTGGGCGCGAGTGGGATGACCGAGGCTACCAGGTACGCGATCCTCAACGCGAACTACCTCAAGGCGCGGCTACAGGGGCACTACGACGTGCTCTACGCGAACCATAACGGCCGCGTCGCGCACGAGATGATCTTCGATCTGCGACCCTTCAAGCACGGCACCGGTCCATCGGTGGACGAGCAGGATGTGGCGAAGCGCTTGATGGATTACGGCTTCCACGCGCCGACCGTCTCGTTCCCCGTCGCAGGGACGATGATGATCGAGCCAACCGAGAGTGAATCGAAGGACGAACTGGATCGATTCTGCGACGCACTAATCGCGATTCGGAAAGAGATTCAAGAGATCGTCGACGGCCACGCCGATCCGGCCGACAACGTGCTGAAAAACGCGCCGCACACGGCGGAGGAAGTTACGGCAGACAACTGGACCCACCCGTATTCGCGTCAACAGGCGGCTTACCCGCTCTCGTATCTGCGAGGACACAAAGTCTGGCCGGCAGTGGCGCGGATCGACAACCCGTATGGCGATCGCAACTTGATCTGCGCCTGCCCGCCAATTGACGCATATGAAGAGGTGGGCGCGAAGTAAGGACGAGAATCAGCAGCGATATTGATCTATCGTTGCGCGCTCGAGCCTTGAAGCCGCCGGTTCATCGACATACAACGTCACGTTCGGATGGATTCGGATGATCGACGCCGGCACGAGTGCAGTAATGTCTCCTTCAACCGCAGCCTTGACGGCGAGCGCCTTTCGCGCGTCCGGCACGGTCACCAGCAGTTCCTTCGCCTTCATCATCTGACGTATTGACATCGAGATTGCGCGCGTCGGGACGTCGTCCAGGTGCGCAAACCAGCCTTCACCGACCTGTTGCCGACGGCAGGCTTCGTCGAGATTGACGAGAATGTACGGATCAGTGGTCTCGAAATCTGCCGGCGGATCGTTGAATGCGAGATGACCGTTCTCGCCGATGCCGGCAAACATGATGTCAATCGGGCGACTCGAGAGTTCACGGCCAACGTCTCGCATCACCTCCTCCGCGCGACCCGTGCCATCGAGAAAGTGATACCTGCGGATCGATGTCTTGTCGAGCAGGTTCTCACGCAGATATCGCCTGAAACTCGCGGGATGACTCTCTGGAATCCCGACGTATTCATCGAGGTGAAAGAGTTCGACCCGGGTCCAGTCGATGTCCTTCAGCGAGGTCAGTGCGCGAAGGAATTCGAGTTGTGAAGCGCCGGTCGCGGCAACGAGGCGGGCGTTACCAGCCTCATCGATGATGCGGCGAAGGCTCGCCGCGGCATGTTGTGCTGCCGCCGCGCTCATGGCGCGGCAGTCAGCTTCGAGACACAGTTTCATTTAGCCAACGAGCGCGTCTTTGCAGTACTGCACGCACTTCGCCAATTCTTTCATTCGGTCCGATCCTTCTGGCACCGGGTACTCGAATTCGATTGTGGCCTGAATCGGCCACTTGTTATCGCGAATCGTCTGAAGCACTTCCTTGATCGGCGTATTCCCCTGCCCGAAAGGCACGTTCTTGTCGTCCAGCGTCTTGTCCTTGACGTGGATGTGCGTGATCCGGTCGTGATGCTGCTTCAAAAAAGGAACCGGTGATGTCTTGTGGCCGCCGACGAAGTGACCGATGTCGAGATTGGCGCCGTTGTGCTTCGCGTAGCTGAACGCCTCTTCCCAGTGTGCCGGACCGGTGGCGGTGTGGCCGTGATAGCCGACCATCATCTGATGCTTGTCGGCGAACTGGCCGACGCGTTTCGTTTGCGCGACGTCGATCTCGCAGGAAATCGCTCGAGCTCCGAGGTTCTTCGCCAGTTCGAAGGCATAATCCAACGCATCGTCGGTGAAGTTGTAGATGCCGTCATACTTCACGATCTCGATGAGGACGCCGGCGTCGTTCCACGTCTTCCGGAACTCCTTCACCTTTGACATGGGAACACCAACACGCCACTTCCGCAGTTCCTCCGCATTCGCCTTTTGCACGGCGGGATCGGGAGCAGGAGTGCCGCGACCGCGAGCGGGAACGAGATTGGCCGGAACCCCCAAAAACGCCTCAACCGGTTGCGATCGCAGCTCAACCGCGTTGACGTTCAAGTCGATGCACTTCTGAAGGATTTCGTCGCTCGTCAGCACCGGTGTCGAGCCGAAGTTGTAGGGCGCGTTCATCCCGACCTGGACACCAGCCCATTTTGAATGGGGTTTCGTGGCAGCGCGCAGCGTCGGCGAGTCGAGCAGAATTCCCGCAGGCAGTCCGGCGAGCGCCATCTTTCCAATGTCACGCCTCGTGTAGAGCATCGCGTCTCCTTCGGCGTTGACATTACTCGCACGAGCGCGCCGATGGCAAGCGCCGCCCGTCCAGCGCGCTCACGAGCGTCGATCATATGATTGCTCGCAATGAATAACGAAGCGTCCATCACGACGCTCCCTATCCTGACCACGACGGTGGGGTCGTATCCGGTGCCAGATTGGCTCGCGGCACACCCGACCGAACAGGCGCTCCTGGACGCGACACGTGTCGTATTTGACATTCAGCGGCAGGCGGGCATCGACGTGCCAACGGATGGTGAGCTCTACCGCTTTGATGTCAGCCATCCCGACACCAATGGGATGATCGAGTATTTCGTACGTCGTCTCGGCGGAATTCGATCCGATACCGGCCGTGCGGATTCGGAGGCGTTCCGTTCGAAAGCGGAGATGCGCTTCCGGAGCAGGCCTGCGGGCGTCGTCGTTGCTCCGGTGACTGAAGGATCCCTGAACCTGCCTGATGATTGCCGCCGGGCAGCGGCCGTTGCAGGACGGCCGTTCAAGTTCACGCTGACAAGCCCGTACATGCTCGCGCGGACGCTGCTGGACGAGCATTACGGCGATCGAAGAAGCCTGACGCTCGCGATTGCGGACGCGTTAGGTGCACAGGCGGCCGGTCTGCAATGCGCATGCGTGCAGGTGGACGAAGCCAATGTGCCCGGGAATCCCGCCGATGGACCGCTCGCCGCCGAAGCGATCAATCGCGTACTCGCGAATGTGCTCGTCGAGAAAGCGGTGCATTTCTGCTTTGGCAATTACGGCGGGCAGACGATCCAGCAGGGCACGTGGGCATCGCTTCTCACTTTCCTCAATAGCCTCGAGGTCGATCACCTGGTTCTGGAATTGGCGCACAGACCTGCGTCCGATCTCGACGCATTGCGGGATCTGGATTCGCGAATCGCCGTCGGGATCGGGGTGATTGACATCAAAGTCAATCACATCGAAACAGCGGAGGAAGTGGCGCGCGCGCTCGAACGAGCCGAATCAGCCCTCGGTCCCGGCCGCGTACGTTATGCGCACCCCGATTGCGGCTTCTGGATGCTGAAGCGTTCCATCGTCGACCGGAAGATCGCGGCGTTGGTGAAGGGCCGCGACCTCTATCTCGGAACAAGGTGAGCTTTTCGTGAGTGATCTCTTCACGCTCTCGCCTTTCGAGTTCTTTGTGCTGCGCACGCGGACGCGCTTTCCGTTCCGCTACGGCATCGCAAGCATGACGGAGGTCCCGCATTTGTTTGTGCGGACACAAGTGCATTCACGCTCCCGACGAGCCTCGGGACTGACAGCAGAGGGCCTGCCGCCAAAATGGTTCACGAAGAATCCGGCAACGACCTTCGAACAGGATCTGCCGGAAATGCTCGCTTCGGTAGTCCATGCCACCGAACTTGCCGAAGCCGTCGCCTCGCGGCCTGTGTCTTTTTTCGATCTCTGGCGCGAGGTGCATCGATCGCACATGGCGTGGGCCGATGCCCGAGCGCTCGCACCTCTTGTGGCTGAACTCGGCGTCGCCCTGGTCGAGCGAGCCGTTCTGGATGGTCTGTGCCGCCTCCTTGCCGAACCGCTCCATCGTGTGCTTTCGCAGAATCGATTAGGACTGAAGCTCGGTGAGATCTACACCGACCTGCAGGGGCACGACCTGCGGACGCTGCTTCCTGAGAGCCCGCTCGAATCCTGCTTTGTGCGCCACACCATCGGGCTCGGAGATGCGCTATCGGTGGGAGAGCTGGTCGCTGAGGATCGGGTGAATGACGGGCTCCCGCAAGATCTGGAAACCTCAATTCGCGCATACGGGCTGCGTTACTTCAAGATCAAGTTGAGCGGCATGCCCGAACGCGATCTTCCTCGCCTCACAGACCTCGCACACATACTCGATCGAGAAACCGGCGGACAGTTCTTCGTGACGGTGGATGGCAATGAGAACTTCATAAGCTTTGGCGAGTTCAAGGATTTATGGGATCGGATCGCGACACGCGACGCGCTCAAGGAGTTGTCGCGACAAACGATCGTCGTCGAACAACCAGTGCACCGGGATCGCGCCTTGCTGGAGAGCACACGCGAGGAACTGAGCGAGTGGCCCGACCGTCCGCCACTGATCATCGACGAATCTGATGGCGCGATCGGCGATGTACCGCGCGCACTCGATCTTGGGTACGCGGGTGCGAGCTACAAGAACTGCAAGGGAATCGTAAAGGGCTTAGCGAATGCATGCCTGCTCGCCGCGCGACGCCTCAGTGGCAAGGCGGGAGTCTTGACCGGCGAGGACCTCTGCAACCTCGGTCCGATAGCGGTTCAGCAGGATCTCGCGATGATGGCTGTCCTCGGGGTCGATCACGTCGAACGCAACGGCCACCACTATTACCGAGGCCTGTCGATGATGCCGGATGATTGGCAGGATGCTGTTCTGCGAACCCATGGCGATTTCTACACACGCCACGAGAGCGGGTTCGTGCACCTGTACATTGAAGAGGGCAGAGTAAGTCTCCGATCGCTGAACAGGGCGCCTTTCGGCGTGGAGCCCCAGCTCGACGTGACCGGGTTCGCGCCGCTGGAAAGGACCCAACTCGCGCGCATATGATCAGAGAAATGCACGCCACTACACCGTCCAGGAATCGATCGTTCCCCATCGTTGTTCTCGTCATCGCGGGCCTCGTCGTTACCGGTTATGCCTCTCAGACAGGCAAGCCATGGCCACCGGGAGTGCAGCAGGTGTCCGACGAGTCACCAGTGCTGTCGCCCGAAGACGAGATGAAAACGTTCTTCATGCCGCCTGGGTATCGTGTCGAGCTGGTTGCGAGCGAGCCCATGGTGGAGGAGCCGATCCTCATCGACTGGGATCCCGACGGTCGCCTGTGGGTGATTGAGGAACGCGGCTACATGCAGGACCTGCCCGCGACCAACGAGCGCGACCCGATCGGACGCATCAGCGTGCTCGAGGACACGAACAACGACGGCAAGATGGACAAGAAGACGGTCTTCATCGACGGACTCGTCCTGCCGCGTGCCCTCAAGGTTCTCGATCGCGGCGTCCTGATCGGCGAGCCTCCCCATCTCTGGCTGGCTCGCGACACGAATGGAGATTTGAAGGCGGACACGAAGGAGCTGATAGTCGATACCTACGGACAGGAGCTCGGGAACATCGAGCACAACGCGAACGGCCTGACCTGGGCGCTCGACAACTGGATGTACACGGCTGAGCACAACGGCTATCTGCGCTTGAAGGACGGCAAATTCGATTATCAGCCCACACTTGCGCGCGGCCAGTGGGGTGCGACGCAGGACGATGCGGGCCGTATTTATCGGAATACCAACGAGGCTGCGCTGTTCGTCGATCTGTTGCCGGCGCGTTACTTCACTCGTAACGCCAACCTCGTGCGCACGCGCGGATTGTATGAGTCGTTGCAAAACGAAGAAGTAAACCGCGTGTGGCCGGTGCGTCCGACGCGAGCAGTCAATCGCGGATACCAGGACGGCATTCTGCGGCCTGACGGGACCCTGGCGCACTTCACCGCGGTCTGCGCCCCCACGGTTTACCGGGGCGACCGGCTACCGGCCGAACTGTCTGGCAACGTGTTCGTTGCTGAACCGGCGGCGAACCTCGTGAGCCGGATCATCATCAGCGACGACGGGACGACCCTGCGCTCGAAGAAGGCGTATCCCGACGCCGAGTTCCTGGCGTCGACTGACGAACGCTTTCGGCCGGTGTATCTCTCATCCGCACCCGACGGCACGCTCTATGTCGTCGATGCCTATCACGGGATCATCCAACACAAGGGATTCATCACAGAGTATCTGCGCGATCAGATCCTGTCACGCAAGCTCGATCGTCCGAGCGGGCACGGGCGCATCTTCCGAATCGTGCACGACACCACCCGTCGCGACCAACAGCCCGCTTTATCGAAAGCCACACCCGCGCAGCTGGTCGACGCGCTGTCGCATCCCAACGGATGGTGGCGCGACACGGCGCAACGGCTGCTTGTCGAGCGAGGCGATCGATCGATCGCGAAGGCGCTCGCCGACAAAGCCGAGCGCGCGACCGACTGGCGCACGCGCCTTCACGCGCTCTGGACGCTCGATGGTCTCGACGCCATAGAGCCGGCGATGGTGACGCGCGCGCTCGACGACGCGTCACGCGAAGTGCGAGTGTCGGCGCTGCAGTTGTCTGAACGATGGCTGGCGCAGCCGAATCATCCGGTTCAGGCCGCTGTGTTGAAGCGAACCGCAGATGCTGACTGGGCCGTGCGCCGTCAGCTTGCCGCGACACTTGGCGTCTTTCCTCCGAACTCGGCAGGGGAGACGGCACTCGTCGCCTTGCTCGAGCGCTCTGGCGATGATCCGATTCTGGTTGATGCCGCGCTGACCGGTCTGTCTGGTCGAGAGTCAGCCGTGTTGCAACGGCTGCTCGAGTCGGCCACCGAAACGCCGCAGAAGTCTGCGGTGGTCACGACGCTGGCCGCAACGATCGTGAAAGGCGGCCAGGACAAAGCCGTCCAGGATCTTCTGCATAGCATCGCCGAAGAGTCACGCCCGGCATGGCAACGTGGCGCGCTGATCGCCGGCGCCGAAGCGGTTCTGGCGGGTGCCGCGCTTCCGGGAGCGGCACCTGGCCGAGGTGGGGCGAATGCCGCCGCGGCCAACGGTACGGCGCCGGGTGCCCGCGGTGGTCCGGGTGGCGCGCGGGCGTTTCCTGATGATCCTGGCACCGCGCGCGGCGGAGGTGCAGGCGGCGGTGCTGGTGGAGGACGAGGCGGACGCGGCGGTGCCGGATCGTCACTCGCATTGTCGCGTGAACCGGCCGAGTTCTCGGCACTCGCGAAGGGGAATAGCGATCTCGCGACACGCGCTAGTACGCTCCTCGCGCGAATGAACTGGCCCGGCAAGCCACCCGCCGCCGGAGCACCTGCGCCTCTGGCGCCTCTCACAGCAGAACAACAGAAGCTGTCTGAGGCCGGTCAAACGCTCTTCAATAGTCTGTGCATGGCGTGTCACGGCGACGATGGAAAGGGTCGCGACAAGCTCGGTCCGAGCCTGATTGGATCCCAGTTCGCTCTTGCGGCGCCCGAGGTTCCGATCCGAATCCTGCTCCAGGGCAAAGAAGGCACTGTCGGTCTCATGCCTCCGCTAGGCGCGACGCTGACCGACGATCAGATTGCAGGCGCGCTGACGTACATCCGTCGTCAGTGGGGCAATGCGGCCGGCCCGGTAGATCCAGGTACGGTCAAGGCCGTGCGGACTGCAACGGCTGATCGGACCCGCCCGTGGACCAACGATGAACTGACTGCTCTCGCTGGTGGGCGAGGCGGGCCAGGCGCGAGGTGACTGCCGCCGCTGCGTTCTTCGACCTGCAGGTGAACGGCTATGCCGGCGTCGACTTCAATCAAGATGACCTCGACGCCGACCAGTTGCATTGTGCGTGCGAACGCCTCGAGGAGGATGGCGTCGCCGGTTTTCTCGCCACGATCATCACCGACGATCTTGCGGCGATGTGCCGTCGCCTTTCGCGGCTGGCGGAGTTACGAGAGATCGATCCGCTGGCGAAGCGCGTGATCGCCGGCGTTCATATTGAAGGGCCATTTCTCAACAACCGCGACGGCTATCGTGGCGCACATCCACTCGACGCGATTCGCCCAGCCGATGCGGATTCGATGACGCGGCTGCTCGACGCTGCTCGCGGCCTGACCCGCGTCGTGACGTTGGCGCCGGAATGCGATCCGGGATTCGCAGCGACGCGCATTCTCGCGTCCCGCGGCATTGTCGTTTCGGCAGGACACACCGATGCGACGCTCGAGCAACTGCGTCGCGCCATTGATGCCGGACTCTCGATGTTCACGCACGTGGGCAATGGCTGCCCCATGCAGATGAACAGGCACGACAACATCATCCAGCGGGCTCTCTCGCTTGCCAATGAGTTGTGGTTGTGCTTCATCGCCGATGGCGCGCATATCCCGTTTGTCGCCTTGGGAAACTACCTGAAGCTGGCTCGCGAAGACCGGGCCATCGTCGTGACCGATGCGATTGCACCTGCTGGGCTTGGGCCAGGGCGCTACCGATTTGGCCGATGGGATCTCGAAATCGGTGAGGACATGGTGGCCCGCGCACCGGATCGTTCGCATCTGGTCGGATCGGGCATTACGATGAAGCAGAATGCCGAGAATCTTCTTCGGCGTGTTGGGCTTCCCGAACAGGTGGTTCGCAAACTGACACTCGAGAATCCCCGCATCGCGATTGGTGCGTGAAGCGCGGTTGACACAGGGTACGATGTTTCAGAGAATCGCCGCGCCCGGCGATTTCAGCGTCCGACAAGGCTTTTCAATGCATACTCCCGCAGCGGCTCGAGATTCACAGGCCACTCGCGTTTTTGAAGGCGTCACGCCATACCACTGGCTCGTGGTCATCATCGCGTCTGCCGGCTGGTTGTTCGACTGCATGGATCAGCGGCTCTTCATTCTCGGGCGCGAGTCGGCGCTCAGAGAGCTGATGGCCGGCGATCCGGCAGCGGTCAGAACGCACATCGGCTACGCGACCACGTCGATGATTCTCGGCTGGGCGACCGGCGGAATCATTTTCGGGATGATGAGCGACAAGATCGGCCGGGTGAAAACCATGGTCGCGACGCTGCTCGTCTATTCCGGGTTTACCGGGTTGTCGGGGCTGGCCAACAGTTGGGTCGATTTCACGATTTATCGGTTCCTTGCCGGCATCGGTATCGGCGGAATGTTTGGCGCGGCGACGACGCTTGTGGCCGAGAGTGTGCCGGCCGGGTTCAGGGCGATGGCTCTTGGATCGCTGCAGGCATTATCAGCACTGGGCAACATCATCGGCTCGTTGCTCAGCCTGCAGATTCCTCCCGGCTCTCACAATTTTGTCAACGACTACGCAGGCTGGCGGGTACTCTTCTTCGTCGGCATCGTCCCTGCGCTGCTCGTCGTTCCGATCATCTTCGTGCTCAAGGAACCCGAGTCGTGGCTGAAAGCGAAGGCAGACGCCCGTGCCGGCATCGGACACAAGAACGTCGGATCGCCAGCGGAACTGTTTCGGGATCCACGATGGCGACGGAACACGATCGTCGGTCTGTTTCTCGGTGTGTCCGGGATGATTGGGCTCTGGGGTATCGGGTTCTTCTCGCCTGAACTGATCTCGACCGCGCTCAGGGGCGCGCCCCAGGACGTCGTCGACACCGTGCGCGGGTGGGGTACCGCCTTCCAGGATGTCGGATCATTCCTGGGCATGATCACCTTCACGATGATTGCGGCATTCCTCAGTCGTCGGCTCGCGTTTCTGCTCGCGCTTCTCCTGAGCATGTTCGTGACGATGTTCGTATTCCGATCGCTGAATTCGGCGAGCGATGCGTACTGGATGCTGCCGATGATGGGATTCGCGCAGCTGGCGGTCTTTGCGGGCTACTCGATCTACTTCCCGGAGTTGTTCCCGACGAGGCTGCGCGGGACGGGCGTCGGCTTCTGTTACAACACCGTGAGATATCTCGCTGCCCCAGCACCGACGCTGATGGGCTATCTCGCCACGCTGATGACGTTCCGCTCCGCCGCAGTGCTGATGTCGACGATTTATCTGGTCGGTGTAGTCGCGTTAATTTGGGCGCCCGAGACCAAAGGCAAGCCGCTTCCAGAAGGATAGCCACGGATCAAACGGATTACACAGACCACGGAAAAACACGGATTAACACGGAAAAACACGGAAAGTGACTGAAATGAATCGCCGCGATTTTCTGATTGTCACTGGGTCGACCATTGCCGCCGCGCCGATTGCGGCACAGCAACCCTCGGCTCCGAGTGCCGCACCGTCACCGTCAACCAAGAAAGCTCGCTTCCGCACAGGCCTGGTGGCGTACTCGTATCGCCGGGCGCTCGAGTCGAAGGCGATGACCTACGAGGATCTCATCAACATCGCTGTTGACACGGGGACCGACGGTATCGACATGACCGTCTACTGGCTGCCGGCCACGACCGACGACGTGCTGCTGCCGATCCGCCGCGCCGCGTGGAGAAGTCGCGTCGAGATCTACAGCATCGGCACGCGTGTGCGTCTGGCGCAGCCGACGGCGGAGCTTCGCGAGAAAGAACTCATCGAGCTGCGCAAGTGGGTCGACGTCGCACAGAAGATGGGAGCGACCCACATGCGCGTGTTTGGCGGTGCGAAGCCAGCAGATGCCACGCTCGAACAAGCCGTTGGAATGGCGATCGAGACGCTGAAGCGTGGCGCAGAGTACGCCGGAGCCCGCGGCGTCATTCTTGGTGTCGAGGACGACGGCGGGATCACAGACTTCGCGAAGGAAACGATTCAGATCGTTGCCGGCGCTGATTCACCGTACGCCGGAATGAATCTCGACATCGGCAACTTCCGGCCGCCGAAGGTCTACGAGCAGGTCGAGATGTCCATTCCATACGCGGTGAGCACGCATATCAAGACGACGCTTGCGCAGGACGACGGCAAGACGAGGGCGCCGTACGATTGGGAACGGGTGTTCACCATGTTCGCGCGACATGGCTACCGCGGCTACATGGGGCTCGAATACGAGGCGGAAGAGGATCCCAAAACCGCTGTACCCAGATATCTAAAGCAGCTGAAGGAACTTGCTCAGAAGCACTCTGCCTGAGCGCCGAGGGAGGCAGCTCCTGGAGGACAGGACGTGACCACGTTTCCAATTGCGGCAATCACCGACGAATTCTCTCTCGATCTCGACACGGCTCTCGATGCCATGGCGAAGATCGGGATGACCGGCGCTGAACTGCGGCTGATCGGCGACCGCAACATGATCGATCTCAGTGATGCGGAGGTCGCCGACGTTCGTCGTCGCGTCGAGGGCCGCGGCATGCGCGTGTTGAGCATTGCGTCGCCAGTCCTGAAGTGCGTGCTTCCAGATGCCCCGCCGGTTGACGAGCGGCTGGAGCAGGATGTGTTTGGCTCCGCATATACCATCGGCGATCAGCCCCGCCTGTCGAAGCGGGCGTTTGAAATTGCTGAAATGACAGGGGCCAGGATCATCCGCGTGTTTTCGTATTGGCGGACAACCGATCCAGAACGGTGTGTCGATCAAATCGTCGCGGCGCTGAAGGACCTCGCGGATCGAGCCGCCGAGCGAGGCTTGATTATCGGGCTCGAGAACGAGCAGGCCTGCAACGCCGGAACGGGCGCCGAAACGGGCCGCGTGCTGGCGGCTCTGGATCACCCGGCGCTCAAGGCGATCTGGGACCCTGCCAATGCGTCGATCCTGGGCGAGATACCGTTCCCCGATGGTTACTCGAAGGTGCCCGCCTCACGCATTGTGCACGTCCACGCGAAGGACTGCGTGGTTTCCGATTACAAGCCGACGTGGGGACCGCTCGGTGAGATGGCTATCGACTGGAGGGGGCAGCTTGCGGCGCTGAAACGTGATGGATACCAGGGCGCCATCAGTCTCGAAACCCACTGGCGCGGATCCGATGGCGATCGGCTGAAGGCCAGCATCATCTGCGGCGAGAACCTGCGAGAGTTGGTCGCCGAGACGCAGAACCAACCGGCCTAACGCCGGCCTTCGACCAGCGCCTGCGTGAGCGCGTAGGCGCGGCGGCGGTACGCGTCGAGGAGCTTCTTCGTGACCGGGCCGGGCTTGCCGTTTCCGACAGGGCGATTGTCGATCTGGGTGACCGGGCTCAGCTCTTTCGTCGTGCTGGTAATGAACGCTTCGTCCGCTGAGTCGAGATCAGCGGGGACGAGCGTTTCGTAGCGAACATCGACGCCCGCCTCATCTCCGACCTCGAACAGAAAATTGCGCGTCAGCCCCTCGAGCAATCCGGCGTCGTTCCGCGGCGTCAACGCGGCGCCGCCGCGGACGATGAAGAAGTTCGACTGCGAGCATTCGGAGAGTTCGCCGCGATAGTTGCACATCAGGCCCTCGTCGGCGCCGCGGCGATGTGCTTCCTGCATGGCCAGCGCGTTATTGAGCAGGTTGTTGGCCTTGATGACTGGATTTACGGAGCCGGGATGATTGCGGAGGATTGGCACGAGCGCAACCTTGATCCCGTCGGCGAGGACGCGCGCCGGCACTTCCTCGAGCGGTTTGACGATGATCACGAGCGAGGGGACCGGCGTTGATTGCAGGTCGTAGGTCAGCTCGCCGACCCCGCGTGTCAGCAGCACACGAATGTAGGCTTCCTGAAGCGGTCCCGCCGCCGCCATCGTGTCGCCGATCCATGAGGCCAGCTCGTCATCGCTGAAGGGAACCGCGAGCTGCAGGTAGCCGGCGGACGCGCGCAGGCGACGAACGTGCCGATCATAGAGAAACGGCACACGATTGTACGTGCGCAGCGTTTCATACACGCCCTCGCCGTACAGAAATCCGTGATCGTAAACCGGAACCGTCGCCGCTTCGGCGCGCGCAATACGACCGTTGACGTAGACAGCACCACGTAGGGACATTGGAATATGAGCGTGCGTTTCGGGAGCGTGACCTTCGTTCTCTCCGTCACCTCCGAAGCTCGCGTTGAAAAAGTCTAGCACAAGCGGTACGCTCCTTTTCGATGCGCGTGCTCAACACCCAACAGATGCGCGAAGCGGATCGCCGCACGATCGACGAAGTCGGGATTCCCTCGATCGTCCTGATGGAGAACGCCGGCCGTCAGGCGGTCGCCGCGATGGAAGCCGCGTTCGAAGAACTCTCGACCATGCACGTCGGCGTGCTGTGCGGGCGAGGCAACAATGGCGGCGACGGGTTTGTCGTGGCGCGGACGCTGATTCAGCGCGGCGTCGAGACGTCAGTGTTTCTCCTCGGCAGCGTCGGCGATGTTCGTGGCGACGCACGCACCAATCTGGAGGTGCTCGGTCGCATCGGATTGACGGTTGTCGAGCTCTCGAATGCGCAGGAGTGGGAACTGCACTTCAGCGAGCTCTCGCGCTGCGAGTTGCTCGTCGATGCCATTCTCGGCACCGGGTTTCACGGACAGTTGAGCGGCCTGCTCGAGACGGTCGTTGCCGACATCAACGGGCTCGGCGTGCCAATCGTGGCGATCGATCTTCCGACCGGTCTCTCCGCCGACACGTCGGAGGTCGGCGGCGAGGCGATCGAGGCATCGATGACGATTACGCTTGCCGCGCCGAAAATTCCGCTGATTCTTCCTCCTGCCGACACCTACAGCGGCGATCTGGTGATCGCCGATATCGGGATTCCGTTTCCCATCCTCGATGATGTCGAAGGACCGTACATCGAGATTCTGACGCGCGAACGAATGCGCGACCTGGTTCCGGCGCGAGCGGCTGATTCTCACAAAGGAGATTTCGGCCGGGTGATGGTTATCGCGGGATCGGTTGGCCGAACCGGCGCCGCACATCTTGCCGCGCTCGGTGCCCTGCGTTCGGGCGCGGGGTTGGTCACCGTGGCGACGCCGCGATCGTGTTTGCCGATTGTCGCCGCGATGGCACCGGAGTACATGACGGAGGGACTCGAAGAAACCGCTGCCGGGACGATTGATTTCGCCGCGCTCGATCGGGTCCTCGACTTCAAAGCCGACGTCATCGCCGTTGGCCCTGGCCTCGGCCAGTCTCCAGGGACCGCGGCGTTCGTGCATGGCCTGGTCGAACGTGCGGGTGTTCCGCTGATTCTCGACGCCGACGCGTTGAACGCGTTCATCGGTGATCCGGAGCGGCTGCTCGGGCGCGACGGGGTGGATGTCGTGATTACCCCGCATCCGGGTGAGATGGCGCGCTTACTCAATGTCAGCATCGAAGCAGTGCAGCACGATCGACTGCGCCACGCGACCGAGTTCGCCGCGTCGCATCGTGTTCACGTCGTGCTCAAGGGCCATCGCACGATCATCGCCGGTCCGGATAACCGGGCCTTTATCAATTTGACTGGCAACGCCGGAATGGCCACCGGTGGAACCGGCGATCTGCTCACCGGCATGATCGCCGCCTGGTTCGGCCAGCTCCTCGATGCCGAGGCGGCGTGCAAGCTGGCGGTCTATCTGCACGGCACCGCGGGTGATCTTGCCGAGGCTGACGAGGGGGATGTGGCGCTCGTGGCCGGGGATCTGGCCGACCGTCTCGGTGATGCCGTCCTCGAACTCACGGCCCGCCGTCGTCAGAAACGACAGCCGGAGTAGCGTTCGCCTCGTGGCCGAGCCTCAGATTCTCATCACCAGCAGCGAAGACGAAACATCGCAGTCAGGGGAGCGATTTGCCGCGCGGTTGGAGGCCGGCGATGTCGTGCTCCTGTACGGTGACCTCGGCGCGGGCAAAACCGCTTTCGTCCGTGGCATCGCCAGAGGTCTCGGTGCGTCACCCGATGATGTGACGAGCCCGACGTTCACCCTGATGCAGGAGTATCGGGGACGGCTGACGCTCGTCCACGTCGATCTCTATCGCCTCTCGCCGGAAGAAGTGAGTGGCCTCGGGGTCGAGGAATCCACCGATGAACCAGCCGTGATCGCGATCGAATGGGCTGAGCGGTGGAAGGGTGCGCCGGAAAACGCGTGGCTTGTCCGAATCGCCGACGAGGGGGAGGATCGGCGACGGATTGTCATTGAGCGCTAGCCGGGGGCTGCTGGCGCAATCACTCGACCCGGTAATTGGGCGCTTCCTTGGTGATGATGACGTCGTGCACATGGCCCTCACGATGACCGGCAGGCGTCACCCGGATCAATTTCGCATCCCGTTGAAGCGCGGGGATGTCGGGGCTTCCGCAATAGCCCATTCCCGCACGCAGGCCGCCGGCGAGTTGGTGAATCATGGCGGCGACGCTGCCCTTGTGCGCCACCCGTCCCTCGATCCCCTCCGGCACGAGCTTGTCGCCAGCCTCCGGATTGGCGTCGAGATCGAACTCGTCCTGGAAGTAGCGGTCGCGGCTGCCTCGCCGCATCGCGCCGAGTGACCCCATGCCGCGGTATTCCTTGAAGCTTCGACCCTGATACAGAATCATTTCGCCCGGGCTTTCATCGGTGCCGGCAAAGAGACTTCCGATCATGACGGCGCTCGCCCCCACCGCGATCGCCTTGGTAATGTCTCCGGAGTAGCGGATTCCGCCGTCGGCGATGATTGGAACCTTGTGCGGTGCGGCGGCGCGCGCGCACTCGGCGACGGCGGTGATCATCGGCACGCCAATTCCGGCGACGACCCGGGTCGTACAGATAGAACCGGCGCCGATCCCGACCTTGACCGCATCGACGTCGAGCGCAATCAGCGCTTCCGTCGCATCGGCTGTCGCCACGTTGCCGGCCACGAGATCGACATCTTTGTACTGACGCCGGATGCGCCGCACCATGTCGAGGACGCCCTGCGAATGGCCATGCGCGGTATCGACCACCAGCACGTCGACGTGCGCCGCCACCAGCGCTTCCGCGCGCTCCAGCGCGTCCTTGCCGACCCCAATCGCCGCGCCGACCCGAAGACGGCCGAGACTGTCCTTGCACGCGTTCGGATACTTGACGATCTTCTGGATGTCTTTGACGGTGATCAGCCCCTTCAGCATGTAGCGGTCATCGACGACCAGGAGCTTTTCGACTTTGTGACGATGAAGGATTTCGCGTGCCTGTTCGAGCGTGGTTCCGACCGGAACAGTGAAGAGCGGATCGCGGGTCATGATGTCCCGGATCGGCCGATCGAGATTGGTCTCGAAGCGAAGGTCGCGGTTGGTCAGGATGCCGACGAGCCTGCCTTCTTTGTTGCCGTCTTCGGTGATCGGGACGCCAGAGATCCGGTATTTCTTCATCAACTCGAGCGCCTCGAAGATCCGGTTGCTCGGCGACAGCGTGATCGGGTTGACGATCATGCCGCTCTCCGATCGCTTGACGCGATCGACTTCGGACGCCTGCTCTTCTACCGAAAGATTCTTGTGAATAACCCCGATGCCGCCCTGTTGGGCCATGGCGATGGCGAGGCGGGACTCGGTCACCGTATCCATCGCGGCGCTGAGGAGCGGCACTTTGACGCGGATGTTTCGCGTCACGCGCGACGAGACATCGACTGCGCTGGGCAGCACCTGAGAGTGCCGCGGCACCAGTAGCACGTCATCGAACGTCAGCGCTGTCGTCAGGCCGATCGCAATCTGATCGGAGTTAAGAATGTCAGTGCGTGTTTCCATTTTCAGGGCTCAAGGCTCAAGGCTCGGGGCTCAAGCTCCATGACATTTTTTGTACTTCTTCCCGCTGCCGCACGGGCACGGGTCGTTGCGCCCGACTTTCGGCTCATCACGTTTGACCTGCTTCACCACATCGTCGCCGCCGGTCCGCGCCGGGCGAGGGGCGGCCTGGCCGGCGGCATTCCCACCGCGGATTGCTCCGAACGGTGACGGTGGGGGAGCCGACTGTGGCGAACTCAGTGTCATCTGCTGCGGCGGACGTCGTGGCTGTGTCGGCCGAATCGGTGCCGCCGTCCCGGCGGCATCGTCGTTGCTGACCGGGGTCAGCCGCCACAGATAACGGACGATCTCTTCCTCGACACGATCCTTCATCGCCTGGAAGAGCGCGAAGCTTTCCTTCTTGTACTCGACCAGGGGATCGCGCTGGCCGTAGCCGCGCAGGCCGATGCCTTCCTTCAGGTGATCCAGGCTGTAAAGGTGATCCTTCCACTGGGCGTCGACGATCTGCAGCATGATGTCGCGTTCGACGCGACGCAGGATCTCGGCCGGAATCAGCTTTTCTTTGGTTTCGTACTTCTGCAGGATGGGCGCCCACAAGGCGTCGGTGATTTCTTCCGGGTTCATCCCCGACAAATCCATCCCGTTCAGGTCCGCCGGATCCATCCCGAAGATATCGGCGACCGCCTGGACCATCGCGCCAAAATCGCGGTCTTCAGGCTCGACGTCCTGACCCGCATAAGTGTCGACAGTACTGTCGATCAATTCTTCTGCGAGCGTGATCAGGTACTCGCGCGTCTCGACGGTGTCCTCGTCGGTCAGGTGGATCTTTCCCTCGAGCAGTTCGCGGCGGAGCGAATAAATGCTCTCGCGCTGCTTGTTCATGACGTCGTCGTACTCGAGGAGATGTTTGCGGACCGCGAAGTTCTGGGCCTCGACCTGCTTCTGGGCGCGCGCGATCGCGTTGGTGACCATCTTGTGTTCGATGGGCACTCCCTCTTCCATCCCAAGGCGCTGCATCAGACCGGAGATTCGATCCGATCCAAAAATGCGCATCAGATCGTCTTCGAGCGACAGGTAGAAACGCGAGGACCCCGGATCGCCCTGTCGGCCGGCACGGCCGCGAAGCTGGTTATCGATGCGCCTCGCTTCGTGGCGTTCCGTCGCGATGATGTGCAGACCGCCCATGGCCACGACCTCGTCGTGCTCGGCATCGGTCTGCCGTTTCAGGGCGTTATAGATCCGTTCGTAATCCTGGCGCGGCACACGATAGAAGCTGTCCAGATGATAGAAGTAGACGAAGTCCTCGTCGTCAACGAACTTCTCCTGCCCCTTCGGAAGCTTCTCGGCGATTTCTTCAGCCAGCGTCTGCTGGCGTGCCATGAACTCGGGATTGCCGCCGAGCAGAATGTCCGTGCCGCGGCCGGCCATGTTGGTCGCAATCGTGACCGTCCCTTTCCGGCCCGCCTGCGCGACGATCTCTGCTTCCTGCGCGTGGTACTTGGCGTTGAGGACGACGTGACGGATCCCGCGCCGCTTGAGAAGACTCGAGAGCCGCTCCGATTTTTCGATCGACACCGTTCCGACCAACGCGGGGCGGCCGCTCTTCTGCTTGTCGATGATGTCGGCGACGATCGCTTCGTACTTCTCGCGCTCGGTACGGTAGACGGTATCCGGTTCTTCGATGCGCCGCAGCGGCCGGTTTGTCGGCGCGACCATGACGTCGAGCTTGTAGATCTTGGCGAACTCTTCTGCCTCGGTGTCGGCGGTGCCGGTCATGCCGGCGAGCTTTCCGTACTTGCGGAAATAGTTCTGGAAGGTGACGGTCGCAAGCGTCTGATTTTCGCGCTCGATCTTCACCTTTTCCTTGGCTTCGACCGCCTGGTGAAGACCGTCACTCCAGCGACGTCCCGGCATCAACCGGCCCGTGAACTCGTCGACGATCACGACCCCGCCGTCCTTGATCATGTAGTCGACGTCGAGCTTGAAGAGCGTGTGCGCGCGAAGCGCCTGGTTGATGTGGTGGAGGAGCGGCATATTCGCCGGGTCGTAGAGGCCACCCGGCTGAAGGCGGTGCTCCAACATCTTCTCCGCCTTCGCCATGCCGGTTTCGGTCAGCGTCACCGTTTTGTGCTTCTCGTCGACGAGATAGTCGCCGGTCTTCTCGAGTTCCTCGCGGTCTTCTGCCTTGACGTTGCCCTGGGTGACCGCTCCCGGTGTGAGTCGCGGGATGATCCGATCGACTTCGTAATACAGGTCGGTTGATTCTTCCGCCGGTCCCGAAATGATCAGCGGTGTGCGCGCCTCGTCGATCAGGATGCTGTCGACTTCGTCGACGATTGCGAAGTGATGTCCCCGCTGCACGTAGTGCGCGAGGTCGAATTTCATGTTGTCGCGGAGATAGTCGAATCCGAATTCGTTGTTGGTGCCGTAGGTGATGTCGGCGCCATACGCCACCTGCCGTTCCTGATCGTTCATGTCGTGCTGAATCACGCCGACCGACATGCCCAAAAACCGATACAGGCGGCCCATCCACTCCGAGTCGCGGCGGGCGAGGTAATCGTTGACCGTGACGACGTGGACGCCCTTGCCTTCGAGGGCATTGAGGTACGCGGGGAGTGTCGCGACCAGCGTCTTGCCTTCGCCGGTCTTCATTTCCGCGATTTTCCCTCGGTGCAGCACCATGCCGCCGATCAATTGAACGTCGAAGTGCCGCATGTTCAGCACGCGACGTCCGGCCTCGCGAACAACCGCAAATGCATCGGGCAGCAGGTCGTCGAGCGCTTCTCCGTTGGAGACACGCGTGCGGAACTCTGCGGTTTTTCCGCGGAGCTCTTCGTCGGAGAGCTGTTGAATCTCCGGCTCTTTGGCGTTAATAGCAGCGACGTAGGGGCGCAGGCGTTTCAGGTCACGCTCGTTTTGCGTGCCGATGACCTTTGCCAGGAGAGTATCAACAATCATCAGGAGCGACGGGAGTCAGCTATCTGATGATTGTACAACAAGACTCTTGCAGCTTCCGCCTTTACGCGGAGGGACCTTTTAGGCGGAAGAACACTTACTGAGCCAGCAGTTTCATCGGATCGGTGATCCTGCCGTTCAACAGAATCTCGTAGTGTAGATGCGCGCTCGTCGAGCGGCCCGTGGATCCCACGTAGCCGAGCACGTCGCCGCGATGGATCTGCTGGCCGGTCGCCGCCCGGAATCTCGAGAGATGTCCGTAGCGAGTCACAATTCCATACCCGTGATCGATCTCGACCAGATTGCCGTATGTGCCGCTCCGTTCCGCGACGAGCACCATTCCATCGGCGGTTGCGCGGACGGGTTCGCCGTAATCCGCTGAAATGTCCAACCCGGGGTGGAAGTCCGCGCCGCCCGTGAACGGATCGCGGCGATTGCCGTAGCGCGAAGTTAACCAGCCGGTGACTGGCCAGATCGAGGGGGTCGCCGCTGCCAGCGCCTGGCGGCGCTGAACGCCGCTCTTCATGATGTCGAGTCGGCTCGCCATCGTCCCCAGCAGGTCACTCAAAACACCGAACGTCAGATCCGGTGCGAGCATGTTGCCCAAGAGCGCCGGTGTCGCTCCGAACCCTCCGCCCATTGCCCGCGACTTGACGCCTTCGGGCAGCTTCTCCATGGCGCGCCCGGCCTTCGGGTCAACGGCGGCCTGAATGCCGAGGGAATCGACTGCCGCTTGCAGCGAAGAGATCTGTCCGGCCAGTTGACCGGTTGCCTCCCGATAACTCGCGTTTTCGATCTGTAAGACGATGTTATGACGTTCCAAATCGGCGATGGCACTCCGTGCCGACCAGCGCGCTCCGAGCCCTATAAGTACCGGGATCGCAAACGCGAATGCGATGGCACCGAGCGTCGGCCAGAGGGAGATGGTGAAACGGCGAACAACACCGGTTGACCGGTCCGCCAGAACGATGTTGTAGCGCCTTGCAGCCAAGAGCCTCCACGGAATGTCGCAGGTGTGATCCGACGGACTCTACCATAGCCCCCTGCACGAGGGAAGTCCCTGGTACGAAGCGGAAATGCCAGCTCGTCCGTTTTTCGCATATGACATGGTCGAGTCCTTGCACAGGTGAATGCGCGTCGGTAATTAACCTCGGAAGTACGAACTGGTGTTGGAAAGATTGGCAACGGGTTGGGACATGAAGGTATTCGCCGTACTGATGCTCGTTCTCCTCGCCGCCGCGAGTGCGGTGGCGTATGGCCGCGCGGATGTGGCAGCCGGCATGGCGTCGGTGGTCGCCCACACGTCGCAGGCAGACGAGCCGATCTGGCTGCTCTTATCGGGCAGCGCCTTGATTGGTCTTGCGGGCGCACTGCGGCGCTCGACGTTCTGAATCACTGAAACGCGCCTTTCACCGGAGGGGGCGCGGAGGGGCGGCCATCCCGTCCATTTTGTTGGTCCGGAAGAAGGCACCCTGCATTAGGAAGCTGAGGAGGCGGGCAATCTATGAAACGACTGTGGGTACTTCTCGCGTTTGGCGTGCTTCTGCCCGCCACTGCGCGCGCCGAATCGATTGCGATTAGCCTGCAATCGACCTCCGGCGGGTTTACCGGTGGTTCAACCGCCGTGAACACACACGCGATCGATCTGGGAACGATCGTGGTGCCGGCTGGATCAGTCGGAACGTACTTGATCAAAGGTCTCCAGGAAGGTGCGAACTACGTCGTATCGCTGATCGTATCGGGGACTCCTAATTGGGACACTCTCCGGGCTGAGTTGCTCGATCCTGTCTCGGACGGCAATGATGCGCTGGACCCGAAGACACAAGCGGCGTATGTTCCGTCGGGCTATTCGACGTCGAACAATCTGGATGGCCTCAGTTTCGCCCAGGATTCGGCCCTCTCGCGCAGCGCCATCTTTGCCGGTGGAACCGGAAAGTTGACGGCAGACGAGATGACGAACATGGGGGACATCCTGACGTTCGCGAGTCTGGGATCGGGAATGGTGCGCGTGACGTTCGGGTTACGCAACTACGGGAGCAACGCATTCCTCCTTCGCCTGAATGCGAACGGGAGTCCGACCCCCGAACCGGCTTCGATGCTTCTGCTTGGGACCGGACTCGCCGGACTCGCAGCGTATCGTCGCCGCCGAGCCGCGAACCGTTAGCTGGTGGAGGCTTCTGTGACAGCGCATCGCAGTCGCGACATCGCGGTGGCGTGCGTGCTGACGGGGGCCATCGTATGGATGTATGGAGGGATCGTGTCGTCGCTCGCTAGGCAGTGGGCGAGCGACGACAACTACTCTCATGGATTCTTCGTCATCCCGCTGGCGCTGTACTTCTGCTGGGAACGTCGCGACGCCCTCAAGTCCGCTCGCCGTCAGCCCACCATCCTTGGCCTCATTCTGATTGCGGTCAGTCTTGCGGTTCTGCTCGCGGGCCTGCTCGGTGCTGAGCTCTTTCTGACGCGCATCTCACTTATCGGTGTCATCGCGGGCGTGGTCCTGTTCGTCTGGGGATGGCAGCACTTCCGGACGCTGGCATTTCCACTTGTTTTTCTCCTTTTAATGATTCCGCTTCCCACCATTGTTTTTAATCAGATTGCTTTTCCGTTGCAGTTGCTGGCATCGCGCGCCGGTGAGACCGTTATCAATCTTGCCGGGATCCCGGTGCTTCGCGAAGGGAATGTGCTGCAGTTGCCGAGCCGGACGCTCGAAGTCGCCGAAGCATGCAGCGGCATCCGATCGCTCGTGTCGCTCATCATGCTCGCGATCGTTCTCGGCCATTTCACCGAACGCAGAACTGGCCGCCGGATTCTCATCACGCTGGCCGCAATACCGATTGCCATACTGGCCAATGCCGCTCGCGTGGCAGGGACCGGTCTCGCGTCTGAACTGATCAGCCCGGCGGCAGCCGAGGGTTTTCTTCATACCTTCTCGGGATGGCTACTGTTCGTCGTCGCCTTTATCGGTCTGGTCGCCGTGCAACGCGCGCTCGCGGGAATGCCCGGGGATGCGCCCGCTGAAGCCGGAGTCCACGCTCGTCAGGTGGAAGCGTGATGGTTCCGCGCGCCGCCATTGTCGTCGCGCTGCTCGTCGCGACCCGGTTGTACAGCGTTCATGCCGTCTCGGCTGAAGCGCCGGTGTTCCGGGAACCACTCTCCGCTTTGCCGCTCGCCGTGGGTGAGTGGAACGGGCACGACGCGCCGCCGTTTGCAGACGACGTGCTGGGGCAGTTGGGTGTGGACGACTACGTCAATCGCGAGTACGGCAACGCAGCCGGAGTCCCTGTCGGCCTCTACGTCGGCTACTACGCCTCCCAGCGTCAGGGCGACACCATTCATTCACCGCAGAACTGCCTTCCCGGCGCGGGATGGCAGCCGGTTGAAACGGGCGTAGTCGACCTCCGACTCGGCGCGCGCAGTGTGCCCGTGAATCGGTTCCTGATCCAGAAAGGACTCGATCGCCAGGTTGTTCTCTACTGGTATCAAGGACGGGGACGCGTGGTTGCAAACGAGTACAGGAACAAGGCCCTCCTCATGCTCGATGCGGCGCGGATTCATCGCACCAATGGGGGCCTGGTCCGCTTGATCGCTCCGGTTACGACGACCGTTGGCGAGGCGCAGGCGGTAGTGTCTGGGTTCGCGACGGCGCTTTTCCCACATCTCGAGAGGCATTTGCCATGAGACAGCTTGCGAGGGCATTGACGTGCATCGCCGTAATCACGCTGCTGTGGGTTGGCGCGTGCACGCGTGATCCGCAGGCAAAAGCCCAGAAGTACGTCGCTCGCGGCGATGCCTACATGGCGAAACACGACACCCGACGCGGCTTGATCGAATACAAACGTGCGGTGCAGGCGAGACCCGAGTGGGCCGAGGCGCACTACAAACTTGCCAAGGCCTACGAGCGGCAGGACGATGCCATCAATGCCTATCGCGAGTACGCGCGGACCGGCGATCTCGACTTGTCGAACACTGACGCGCAAGTCAAGGCCGGTATGTTTCTTCTTGCCGCAGGCGAATTCGAGGCAGCACGAAAGCGCGCCGAACTGGCGCTGACGAATGCGCCCGGGAATGCCACAGCGAACATTCTGATGGGAAACGCGCTGGCGGGATTGAACGAAACCGAAAAGGCGATGAAGCAGATCGAGCAGGCGATCAGTCTCGATCCGTCGTACGCGCCGGCGTGGACCGCTCTGGGGGCGGTGCAATTCCGGGCCGGGACTCGTGCCGAAGCCGCCGCGGCGTTTCAGAAAGCGGTCGATCTCGCCCCGCGGTCCGTTGACGCGCGTCTTGCGCTGGCGAATTATGAGTGGGCCAGTGGCGACACGAGTGCGGCTGAACGGACTCTGAAGGCTGCGCTGACGATCGAAAACAAGAATAGCGACATCCATCGCTCTCTCGCCCTTCTGTATCTCTCCACGCGTCGTCTCGCCGAAGCGGAACCGCATTTCAAAGCCCTCACCGACGAACCTGGAGGGCAACTGGCGCTCGCCGACTATTACACGGGTACGGGAAATCGTGACAAGGCGCTGGCGGTATTGCGTGCTGTCGAGTCTGGATCCGAAAAGATCGACGCCCGCGCCGCAACTCTCCGAATCGCGGCGATCGAATATTCGCTTGGCCACAAACCCCAGGCATACAGCATCGTCGATCGAGCCATTCAGGAGAGCCCGAAGTTTGCGGAAGCGCGGATCGCGCGCGCGCGCATGCTTCTGATGGACAGCAAACCTGACGAGGCTGGCAGGGAGGCGCAGGAGGCGGTGAAGCTCGCCGCCGGCTCCGTGGCCGCGCAGTACACGCTTGGGTTGACGGCTTTAGCGCGAAACGATCACAGCGCGGCGGAGGCAGCCTTCGAGAGTGTCCTCAAACTCAATCCTCGCGCCGCCGCCGCGCGACTGCAACTGGCTCGCCTTCAGTTCGCCCGCGGCGAAACCGCCGCAGCGCTCGAATCAGCGGAGGAGGTTTCACGGGAGCGTCCGGACGACATCGATGCCGCCGTGCTGATGTCGCGGAGCCTTCGGGCCCAGGGTAACCTGGCGCGTGCCGAACAGGAATTGACCGCGCGCATGTCGCGCAATCCCAAGGCGGTCCCTCTTCATGTTGAACGTGGATGGCTGGCGCTTCAGAGCAATCAGCTGCCCGCGGCGCGAAAGTCTTTTGAAGACGCCGCTCGGCTCGCGCCTGACGCGTATGACCCGCTCGTCGGGCTGGTCACCCTTGATATTGCGCAGCGGGACACCGCTGCGGCGCGGGCGCGGGTGGCCGCACGGCAGCAGCAATCGCCCAGCGATGCGCGATTGAAGATCCTCTCGGCGCAGGTCGCGCTCGCGGCTGGTCAGAACGCCGAAGCCGAGCAGACGCTGCGCGCCGTTGTTACGGCGGATCCATCGCAGTTGGATGCGTACGATCTCCTCGGGCGAATTGCAATGGCGAACGGTCATCTCGATCGGGCGCTTTCGGAGTACCAGGCGCTGGCAGATCGATCGCCCGCGCCGGCCGGAGCGCTGACTCTCGTCGGGATGATTCGCGAGGCGCGTGGCGATCGTGACGGTGCGCAGCAGCAGTACGAGCGAGTGGTGAGTCTGGATCCGAATGCCGGTGTTGCCGCCAACAACCTCGCGTGGATATACGCCGAGGACGGCCGCCTCGAAGAAGCGCTGAAACTGGCGACAGTGGCGCAGGCACAACTCAAGCGCCCCGAGGCAGAAGATACGCTCGGCTGGGTCTACTACCGCAAAGGACTCGTGCAGCACGCAATTGGTGCGTTCGAGCGCGCGGCGAACAAATCGCCCAATAATCCCGTGTACCAATACCATCTCGGTCTTGCACAGATGAAACAGGGAAACGACGCCCAGGGGCGGGCGTCTCTCAAGCGGGCGCTCGCACTGAAGTCTGACTTCAACGGCGCCGACGATGCGCGTAAGGCGCTGGACGAATCCCTGAACGCTAATCGCTGATATGAAACGACCCCTTGGAAACGCGTTCATTTACTCCCCCCGGAATTGAAGCGCTTCGCCGATGTGATCGGCGCGGAGGGCATCGGAACCCTCCAGGTCCGCAATCGTGCGCGCCACCCGTAAGACACGATCGTGACCACGCGCGGTGAGCGCCAGACGCGTCAGCGCCGCATCGAACATCCGCCGCGCGTTGCCATCGAGCGAAGTCCGGCTGCGTAGCAGGCGTCCCTGCAGCCGCGCGTTCAACTTTCCATCACGCGACATCTGGCGGCGTCGCGCTGCTTCGACACGGGCGCGAATCGCGGCCGACGCTTCGCTGGCCGCGGCAGCCGAGAGTTCGCGCGCGGGGAGGGCGGCGACCGCTACCGTCAGGTCCATGCGGTCTCGCAAGGGCCCAGACAACCGTGATGCATAGCGGCCGATCTGCAGGGGACTGCACCGGCAAGCGCGTGACTCGTCGCCGTGAAAGCCGCATGGGCATGGATTCATCGCGCCAATCAACATGAAGCGTGCTGGAAACGAGACGGTCCTCAATGCACGCGCGATCCGGACGGTGCCTTCCTCGAGAGGCTGCCGCAACACTTCGAGAACACTCCGGCTGAACTCTGCCATCTCGTCGAGAAACAGAACGCCCTGATGCGCGAGGCTGATTTCACCTGGACGAGGATTCGGTCCGCCGCCAACCAAGGCCACATCTGAGATGGTGTGATGCGGCGCGCGAAACGGACGCTCCGTCATCAGGCCGTGCCCGGCGCCGACCAGCCCCGCGACCGAGTGAATCGACGTGACTTCAAGAGCTTCATCGAAGACGAGCGCGGGCAGAATGCCTGACACACGCCGCGCCATCATTGTCTTGCCCGAGCCGGGTGGACCAATCATCAACGTGTTATGGCCGCCGGCGGCAGCGATCTCCAGCGCGCGACGCGCAAGCGCCTGACCGTGGACGTCGGCGAAGTCCCCATCTTGCCGCGGCGGATGAAGCGGGGGCGGCCGATCCCCGTCGCAATCGCGGCGCGCGCGAAATGCCGCGGGATCGTTCAGTGCACCGACCGCCTCGTCCAGGGACGTCACCGCATACAACTGCAGCCCCTCGACGACCGACGCTTCGGCGCGATTCGGGCGGGGAAGGAGCAGCCCGTTGAAGCGATGTCGACGAGCTGCGGCGGCGATCGGCAGCACGCCTCGTGCTGAATGGATGCCCCCGTCGAGAGACAGTTCTCCGAGCAGCAACACGTCGTCGACATTGCGTCGGGTGACGACGCCGCTTGCCGCCAGGACGCCGAGGGCAATCGGCAGGTCGAACGAGGAGCCGGCTTTTCGGATATCTGCCGGCGCGAGGTTCACCGTAATCCGGTGTCCGGGAAAGTCGAAACCGGAATTGCGGATGGCGCTGCGCACACGATCGCGGCTTTCGCGCACCGAGGCGTCGGGGAGGCCAACCATGGTGAAGCCTGGAAGGCCGAACGACACGTCTACTTCGACGTTGACGGTTGATGCGTCGATGCCGAACACCGCAGCCGTCCGCACACAGGCAAGCATCGATCGTCAACGCACTGCAAGTGCGACGACCGGTGGTTTTGCTGGAGATTTCGCGAGAGGTGCGTGCAGGATCGAGGTTTCTGCGACGCGGCCGCGAGCGCCGAATCGCAGAAACCGCGAGCGGAACCAGAAACGCGCTATTTGACGATCTTCAACCGCGTGCCGATCGACAGCGAGTTGGTACGCAGTTGATTCCAGCTCTTGAGCTTTGCGACGGTCGTGTCGAACAGTTCGGCGATCGAAAACAGTGTGTCGCCCCGTTTGACTTTGTAAACGATCGTCCGGCTATGCGCAGGGGCGTCGGTAATGGTTGCCGTGCCACTGACGGGACGTGAGGCGAGTTCCACGGGAGCCGTTCGTTCCGTACGGGATGCGAGCAATGTCGCGGGTGCGCGAGGAATGATGAGGTCCTGTCCCCCACGAACACGTGACTTCACCGACAGGCTGTTTGCCTCAGCGAGGTCGGTGCGGCTGACGCCAAGCTTGCGGGCAATGGTCAACAGCGTGTCCCCGCTCTTGACCGTGTACCACTTCAGCGCGTTGAAGTCGGCTGGTGTTGCATCTGCCAGGCGCGCCTCGAATTTGTCGCCGGTCCCTTCCGGCACTTTCAGTTCGAACGTCGGATACTTCACCGGCGTGGTCCAACGCCGAAGCTGCGGATTCAGCGCCTGAATCTCGTCGATCGAAGAGCCAGTCCACTCGGCGACACGCCTGAGATCGATTGCGCGCGGAACGACGACCTTATCGTACGACACCGGTTCGCTCGCCACGATTTCGAATCCGTACTGGACGGGGTTCTTCGCGACAATGATCGCGGCAAGAATGAGCGGCACGTATTCGCGCGTCTCTCGAGGAAGATACTTTGTTGACTTTGTCAGCTCCCAGAAATCTTCCTTGCCGGACCGCTTCATCGCCCGCTGCACACGGCCCGGCCCGCCGTTGTAGGCGGCCAGCACGAGATTCCAGTCACCGTCGAACAGCCTGTTCAGCGTTTTCAGATATTTCGCCGCCGCAACCGTGGCCTTTTCCGGATCGGACCGCTCATCGATGTACCAATCGTGGTGCAGGCCGTTTTCGAGCGCCGTTGCTTTCATGAACTGCCAGGGGCCTTTGGCCTTGGCTCTGGACACCGCGTTCGGTTTGAAACCGCTTTCGATGATCGGGATGTACGCCAGATCGAGCGGGAGGCCTTCCGCGCGGAAAACGTCCTGAATCATCGGCAGGTATTGAGTGCCGCGTGTGAGGCCATCCTGAATAAACTCGCGTAACCGGCCCTGGAACAGCTCGACGTACTGGAGCACACGTGAGTTCTGCGGAATGGGAATATCGTGCTCGGTGGCGGCGAGATCTTCTTTAACGGCCTCGGTCGTGTGCGGAGCCGCATCCGGTTTGGCGACGGTTGCCATGTCGAGCAGCACGTCGATCGACGCTGGCTCTTCCTTCTTTTCGACGAAGCCGTCTCCCTGTCGAAGCGCGGTCACTTCGTAGGCGTTGATCCGATCGACAAGCCGATCGAAATGGTCGCGCAAACGGGCATCGGTTCGGGCGCCGTAGGGTGACTCGAGGAGGATGTCGATGGCGCGGTCGAACTCGGCCCGGGCCCGTTCCAGATGGCCGACGTTCAGCTCACGCTCGCCAGCCTCAAAATGCGACTGGGACGTAGCGATCAGCGAAGCAATAGGGTCGGCCGGAGGCGGAACGGCAACGGGGGGCGCCGACGGCTTGACCTGTACGGGACGTGCCGGAGTCTGGGCCTTAGGCTTGGGGTTCGAGCCGCACGCCGGTGCCAGAAGAACTACGACTGCCGCTACAGGCCACCATGTACGCGTCGTCATACTGGGTGCTCCCTCAAGGACTTCCGGACTTGCGCGAACCCGAACTGCAAGCCGGGGGCCCTGAAGAGGTCGCCCCCGCTTGCGGCCACACGTTTTTGCGATAACCGGTCAAAAACAGTAAGCCGCGGAGCCTGACGAATTGCTGGGGCAAAAAGAATAACATCCACCTCTGCCCAAGGTCAACCCTAACTCCAACCTGCTCAATAATAACCAGCCAAAATTGTGATCAGCGGGGCCAGCTCGCCTGGACGAAGATGCGGTGCTCTTCGGCGAGGTCCCGAGCGGCCGGAGTGATAATCGTGTGATCGCCAATCACAATTTTGCGGCCCTGTCGGACGGCCTGCCGCACGTCGTCTTCGCATACGAAGTCCGCCGCTTTTTGCACGGTTGGCTCCGGGGCCGAGTGAATCTTGGGCGGAGGCGGCGGTGCGACTTCGTTGGCAACGACCGACGGGCTGGTGACTGCCGCAGGCGTGTCGCGTCGAACCGTTGGCGGCGGCGTGTAGCCCCGGGACGCGAGGAATTCATCGATTCTCCGCGCAAGGGGGGCAGCCGCAATGCCGCCTGGCTCACGCGGCGGTTGCGGCCCCTTCGGCAATACCCCGGTGGTGCCTGCTGGAGCAACATCCCGCCGCACCACCGCCGGGGTGATTTCGTACGCCAGCCGTTTGATATTCAGCAAATGCCGCGGCGAGATGTTATCGGACGTAATGTTGCCGCCGTACCCGCCACAGCCGAGCGTCATCGATGGGTCGAGTCCCGTCGTCAGGCCGATCGACCCGTGCGTCGTCGGCGTATTCACGACGATTCGGTAGGCCGGCTTCTTCAACCCGAATTGCAGAATGACTTCGTCATTGCGCGAGTGGATCGACATGGTATGACCCATGCCGCCATATCTCAGGATCTCCTTGCATCGTTCGCAGCCGTCGCGCCAGTCGTTGACGACATAGAACGAGAGAACCGGACACAATTTTTCGATCGACAACGGGAAGTCCCGGCCGACGCCGGCGAGCTCGGCGATGAGCACGCGGGTAGTCGCGGGCACCGAGATCCCCGCCTGTCGAGCGATGTCGATTGCCGGCCGTCCGACAAGCTTGGGATTTGGCAGCCGCTGCGGGGTCACGAGCGCCCGGCCCACGGCGTCGATCTCTGCGGCCGACATGAAGTGCGCACCGTTGGCGACGAATTGACGCTTCACTTCCTCGACAAGAGGTGCGTCGCAGACCACGGAGTTCTCGGATGAACAGAGGAGACCATTGTCAAAGGTCTTGCCCGTGACGATGTCGCGGACTGCTTTCGGAACATCGGCGGAAGACTCGATGTAAGCGGGTGCGTTTCCGGGACCGACACCGTACGCGGGCTTTCCGGCGCTGTAAGCCGCGCGAACCAGTCCCATCCCGCCGGTTGCCAGAATGACCGCCGTTTCCCGCGCCTTCATCAATTCCTGGGTACCCTCGAGCGTCACGGTCGTCATCCAATTGATCGAACCTTCCGGGATGCCCGCTGACCGTGCCGCCTCGTTCATGATTTCCGCGACCCGGGTGATGCAGCGTGCGGCCGCAGGATGAGGGCTGATGACGATCGGGCAGCGTGCCTTTATCGAGATCAGGATCTTGTAGATCGCTGTCGACGTCGGGTTGGTAGATGGAACGATTGCCGCGACGACGCCGAACGGTTCGGCGATCTCGATGACCTTCTTGTCGTCGATCCGCCTGATCACGCCGACCGTCTTCATCGGCCGGATGAAGTTGTAGATCTTCTGAGATGAGAACAGGTTCTTCTGAACCTTATCGGCGACGACGCCGTAGCCGGTCTCCTCGTGCGCCAGCCGGGCGAGCGCTTCAGCCTGCGGCGTCACGGCGGCGGCCATGGCGTCGACGATCTTGTCGATCTGTTCCTGGGAGAACTCCGCGAGCGCCGGTGCCGCGGCCTTTGCGCGTCGTGCGAGCGAGCGGGCTTCGCTGATCGAGCTGAGATCGCGATCGGTCTGGGCCGTGGGCTGAGCCATGCGTGCCAGACGAGATGGTTACGACGCCTTAGCGTCCTTGAGTTTCGGGAGAATCTTTTCCACTTCCGCGTGCGGTCGCGGAATCACATGCACGGAGATCAACTCCCCGACGCGGCGTGCGGCAGCGGCACCCGCGTCTGTCGCCGCCTTGACCGCGCCGACGTCGCCACGCACGAGGACGGTGACATATCCGGCACCGATGTATTCCTTGCCAACGAGCACCACGTTGGCGGCCTTGACCATTGCGTCGGCCGCTTCAATAGACCCAATCAGTCCGCGGGTTTCCACCATTCCCAACGCTTCGAGCATCAGTCTCCTCGTGAATGAGGTGAACGTAACATATTGCAGTAGCTCGGACAACTAAGTTAGCATTCGCCTTCTGTGTAATCCTGGCTGAGGCGACCCTTCAGGTCTCTTTTGACGCTTACCGAGTGTGCATGTCGAGAAGAGTTTCCGTACTCATTTCCACCGCGGCGGCGATTGCGATCGCGGCGTCGATTTCCTGCAGCCGAAAAAGTGACAACGAACCGCCTGTCGCGACGCCATCGGTGACGCTCAGTCGCGACAAAGTCGCGATTGGCAGCCCCGTGAAGCTCACCTATAAGTTCGTGGTCGCCTCGGATGCGAAGTTCACGACCGATTACTGGGTGTTCGTTCACGTGCTCGATCCCACTGGCGAACTGCTCTGGACCGACGATCACTTGCCGTCCCCCGCGACGTCTACGTGGAAACCCGGGCAGACGGTCGAGTATACGCGCACCGTGTTCGTGCCGAACTACCCATATATTGGCGAGGCGCTGATACGGTTGGGACTGTACGACCGGGCCACGTCGAACCGACTGCCGCTCAATGCGCAGCAGGTGTCGCGGAGGGAGTACCTCGTCACGAAGTTTCAGCTGCAACCGCAGTCGGAAAACATCTTCCTGATCTATAAAGATGGCTGGCACCCAGCCGAAGTTGCCACCGACAACGCCGCATCGGAATGGCAGTGGACGAAAAAGACTGCAACCATCTCGTTCAAGAACCCGAAGAGGGATTCAACGTTCTATCTCGACTTCGACGCGCGAACCGATCTGTTCACCCCCCCGCAGCAGGTCACGCTGAAGATCGGCGACCAGACGATTGCAACGTTCGCGGCGGACAATCGCGAGCGCAAGCTCCTGACATTCCCGGTCACGGCTGCACAGCTGGGCGGCGGCGACATGACGGAGCTGGTCATCGATACCGATCGCACGTTCAGTCCCGGCAGCGGGGACGTGCGGGAACTCGGCATCCGGGTGTTCCACGCGTTCATCGAACCCAAGTAGGGCGGGTCTTCAGGCGCACCGGCCTTCTTCTCCGGCAGCATCACAGCAAGGCGGCCCCTACAGGTCCGTCGCGTTGAGGGCCGATACACCTTTAAGGGGCCCGGCCAAAAGCTCAACTGTATTGAATCTGGACAGAGCCTTGGGCCGGATGCTAGGATGATGCTTCGCATGAAACCAAAGAGCCTGATTCTTCCAGCGGTGGCGCTGTTAGCCCTGCTGGGTGGGGCGGCGTCCGCTTCTGCGGAGATCGTGTTCCTGAGTTCCGGTCGGACGTTGTCGGTCAAGGCTCACCGTCTCGACGGCGACAACATCGTCCTGACCCTCCGGAGCGGCGGCGAGGTCACCTGCAACAAGGACCTGATCGAGAAGATCGAGCCAGATGAGGTCCCGTACATCGACCCTGATGCGCCGAAGCTTGTCGAAACCCCGACGACGCCGGCCGTCAGCGAGCAGGACGACCCGTCGCTTGACGAGACACCGTACGGCGAAATCATCGCATCGGCTTCGGAGGCTTACGGCGTAAATCCGATGCTCGTCCGAGCGCTGATTCAGGTCGAATCGAAGTTTCGCCCCACAGCCCGGTCGCGCAAGGGGGCGATGGGGCTGATGCAGTTGATGCCGTCAACTGCCCGCGAGTACAACGTCAGAAACCCGTTCGAGCCTAAGGCGAACATCGAAGCGGGTATCAAACACCTGAAAACGCTGATCGATCGATTCGGCTCCTCGATCGAGCTCGGGCTGGCCGCTTACAACGCCGGGCCAGGGGCCGTCGAGAAATTCAATGGCGTTCCCCCGTACCGCGAAACCCGCAACTACGTCAGTCGCATCCTCTCACTGGCCGGCCTGAAGTAACGCCGACCGACGAATCTCGAAAAAGGTGGCTGGCACCTTTCCGTGAAAGGTGCCAGCCACCTTTTACGTGTTACGGCGTGCATTTCTCCCAGCCGGTTGTGATCTCCTGCTGTCTAAACTTGGGGACGATCCCGGTCGTGCACCGGTCCGGGTGATATATAATTTGCGGACAGATCGGCCGATAATGCCCACACAGACAAGATCTTGCGCGGACTCGCGGGTCTTGCGCCTATAACCAAATGGAGTTCCGCTGCAGGCTCGGCACCCCCGGAGGGGAGATCGTGGAGGGGATCTACGTCGCCGAAGACGAAGCGCGTCTCCGGCGCGAGTTCGAGGAGAAGGGCCTGTACGTCCTGGGCATCCAGCGCGCCGGGCGGGCCGCCCTCGGCTCGTTCAAACTCCCGCGACGCAACCGGATCTCCGCGCGCGAGTTCCTGGTGTTCAACCAGGAGCTGGCGACGCTGCTCAAGGCCGGCATGCCGCTGGTGCAGTCCCTTGACATTCTTCGCCAGCGGGTTGCGAACCCACTCCTCAAGACGGTGCTCGACGACGTGTTCGAGCGGGTGCGGGCGGGCAGTTCGTTGTCGGAAGCCTTTGAGGCACAGGGGACGCTTTTTCCAGGTGTCTACACCGCATCGTTGCTGGCGGGTGAGAAGAGCGGCAGCCTCGAGCAGGTTATTCGACGGTATGTCGCCTATGTAAAGGTCATCTCGGCGGTCAAGCGAAAGACGGTTTCAGCCCTGGTGTATCCATCAATTCTTCTTCTGCTGTCGTGCATCGTCGTGGCGATTATCGTCCTGCGGGTCGTTCCCGAGTTCGGTGCGTTCTACGCGCAGTTTGGACGAGAACTGCCACTCTCGACGCGGATCATCGTGTCGTTCTCAAACTTTGCGGTCGCGTATTTCTTCGTCGGTGTGCTGGCGATCGTCGGGGTGGTCGCCGCAGCAATCGCGTGGGTGCGCCGACCCGGCAATCGCCGGCGGTTCGACCGGTGGCTGCTTGGTATTCCGACCGTTGGACCGATCGCGCAGAAGTTTGCGACGTCGCAGGCGGCGCGGACGCTAGCGACGCTCCTCGGCGGCGGTATCCCGCTGGTCAATGCGATCGATGTCTCCGCCAGGTCGATCGGCAATCAGCACCTGGCACAGGAGCTGACCATCGCTGCGCAACAGGTACGAGAGGGGAGAGCACTCGCGTCCGCGATGATGATGAGCGGAGCCTTTCCAGACGTGGCAATCAAGATGGTGGAAGTCGGGGAGTCCACCGGCGCGCTGCAGGAGATGCTCAACAGTCTGTCGGAGTTTTATGACGAGGAGATCGACACGAGCCTGACCAGGTTCATCACGATCGTGGAACCCGTGTTGCTCGTGATCATGGGCATCATCATTGCCGCGCTCCTGTTGTCTCTGTACATGCCGCTCTTCAACCTGTCGTCGATGATTTCATGATGAGCGTCCAGCCGCCAGCTTCCGTCGTCCAGCTAAAGGTGGCGAGTCAAAAATTGAGTAAGGTCCGCCGCGACGCGGCGCTCGAGATGGCTGGTAGCTGGCAGCTGGAAACTGGAAACTGACGTGGACACTCAACCGCCAACGACCGACACCGATCTCTACGCGACCGGTGTCGAACCGACCGACGCCGAACATACGGCGGAGGTGGTGCACGCGAAGCGGCTTGCCGAGCGCTATCGGCTCGAGTTCGTCGACCTGGCGCAGTTCAGCATCGATCACGAATTGTTCCGCGCCATTCCCGCGGACCTGATGCTCAGGTACGGCTTTGTGCCGGTCCGTCGCGATGGGCATTCGCTCGTCATTGTCGTTTCCGACCCGACCGATTTGCCGATGATCGACGAGCTCGCCGTGTTGCTCGCGACCCCAATCAAGGTGACGGTTGGGACGCCTTCGGCGATTCAATCGATTCTGAAGAAGAGTGAAAGCTCGCAGCGCGTTCTCGAAGACGCGACTGAAAGCTTCACGATGCAGATCCTGCGCGAGGACGAATCCGGTGACGAAGCACTCACGGTCGAAAAGCTGACCGCCGACGCGAGTCCAGTCATTCGGCTGGTGGACACGACGATCTACAGTGCGATCCAGCGGCGTGCGAGCGACATCCATATTGAGACGCAGGACGATGCGGTGCACGTGAAATACCGCATCGACGGGGTGCTGCAGCCGGCGATGCGCCCGATCGACAAGCGGTTTCACAGCACGATCATCTCGCGCGTCAAGGTCATGGCGGAGCTCGACATCGCCGAGAAACGCGTGCCCCAGGACGGCCGATTCAAGCTACGCATGCCAGGCAAGACGATCGACTTTCGCGTGTCGATCATGCCGAGCGTTCACGGCGAGGATGCGGTGATCCGTATTCTCGACAAAGAATCGATCAGCGAGCAGTTTCACGAGCTCCGGCTCGACATCCTCGGGTTTCCCGACGACGAGCTTCGCCGCTTCCGCAAGTACATCGCTGAACCGTACGGAATGGTGCTCGTCACTGGGCCGACAGGAAGCGGCAAGACGACGACGCTGTATGCGGCGCTGTCGGAGATCAAATCGATCGAAGACAAGATCATCACGATCGAAGATCCCGTCGAGTACCAGCTCCGCGGGATCACGCAGATTCCGATCAACGAAAAGAAAGGGCTGACGTTCGCTCGCGGGCTGCGATCGATCCTGCGTCACGATCCCGACAAGATCATGGTTGGCGAAATTCGCGACGCCGAGACCGCGCAGATCGCGATCAATTCCGCACTGACCGGGCACCTTGTGTTCACGACGGTTCACGCCAATAACGTGCTCGATGTCCTTGGACGCTTCCTCAACATGGGTGTCGAGGCCTATCAGTTCGTGTCGGCCTTGAACTGCGTGCTGGCGCAACGCCTGGTGCGGAACATTTGCATTCACTGCAAGCGGCCCCAGAAGATCACGCGGGCGATGCTCGAGGAGTCCGCGCTCGATCCCTCGCTGGAGCACAGGGGATTGTTCTTCGAAGGCGCCGGCTGTATCGAGTGTGGTGGAACCGGGTACCGTGGCCGGACGGCAATCTGCGAGCTGCTCGACCTGACCGACACCATCCGCGAGCTGATCCTCAATCGGCGGCCGACCTCCGAAATCAAGAAGGCGGCGCGCGATGAAGGGATGCGATTTCTTCGCGAGTCAGCCGTCGAGATCGTCCTCAAAGGTGTGACAACCCTCCGCGAGATCAACAAGGTGACGTTCGTCGAATGAGCGCTGCGCTGCCTCGCTGGCTTGCCAATCGTCCGCCCGCCGCTGCCGTCGAAATCAACCCGCGACGCGTGACGGCAGCAGTGATCGCCGATCACGGCGCAACACGCGTCCTCACCAGTTATGCCGGGGAACCATTGGCTCCCGGCGTGGTCGATGCCGCGCTCAACGGACCGAACGTTCACGACGCGGCGGCGCTGACCGCCGCAATCCGCACCGTGCTCGATCGCTTGTCGTCGCGGCCGAAACGGATCGCGCTCGTGCTGCCGGATACGGTCGGCAAATTGTCGCTGATACGTTTCGAAAAGATTCCGGTCAAGGTGCAGGATCTGGATCAGCTCATTCGGTGGCAGGTCAGGAAGGCGGCGCCGTTCAAGATCGAGGATGCTCAGGTTTCGTGGGTGCCCGGCATTGTGCCTCCCGAAGGCGGTCGCGAGTACATCGTGACAGTTGCGAGGCGTGACATCATCCAGAGCTACGAGCGCGCCTGCGAAGCGGCCGGTGCCTATCCCGGCATTGTCGATCTTGCGACCGTGAACCTGATCAACGCCGTGCTTGGAACCGAGGCACGTGCCACGCCCGCAAGCGACTGGCTACTGGTGCATGTGGCGGCCGACTACAGCACGATGGCCGTGGTTCGTGGATCGAGCGTCATCTTCTTTCGCACCCGTGCCTCGGACAAAGACGGCGATCTTGCCGATCTGGTGCATCAGACGGCGATGTATCACGAAGATCGACTGGGCGGTGGCGGATTTGCGCGAGTGGTCCTGGCCGGCGCATCCCTGCGGGGACCCGAGGTCGCGGACCTGCTCCGACGTGAGCTCGAAGGTCGCCTGGGTACGCGAGTCGAGGCACTCGACTTCCGCGGTGCCGTGGCGTTAAGAGATCGAATTGCTGCTGCGCCGGAGCTGCTCGACAGCCTGGCGCCTGCCATCGGTCTCATTTTGCGGGAGCGCGTCGCTTAAATGCTGCGCACCAACCTCGCGACACGCCCGTTTTACAACGAACGCGCAATCCATCTGCTGCTCGCGCTCGCGGCAATGATCGTGTTGGCGATCACCGTACTCAACGTCAGCCGCATTATCACCTTGTCGCGGCACAGCACGGAGTTGTCGGCACGCACCAATGCGGATCGCGCCGAAGCGTCCAGGTTGAGTACCGAGGCGACGCGGATCCGGAGAACGATCAACAAGGATGAACTCACGCTCGTCGTCAATGCGGCGCAGGAAGCGAATGCGCTGATCGATCAACGGACGTTTTCGTGGACGGAGTTCTTCAATCGCATCGAGGCGACGATTCCCCCGGACGTGATGCTGACATCGGTTCGGCCTTCGTTCAAGGACGGCGTGACCCGCGTCACGATGATCGTCGTGGGTCGACAGGTGGCCGACATTGACGAGTTCATGGAGAAACTCGAAGCGACCGGTTTCTTCGAGGAAATCGTCCCCGCCTCCGCCGAGATCACCGACGACGGCCTGCGGCGGTCCACGATTGAAAGCATCTACGTGGGAAACGTGGCGGCGACTGAAGGCAAGCCGGAGGAAGCGGCGCCCGCTGCTCCGACCAACGCGGCGCCCTCCGCCACGCCACAGCCCGGACGCGCCGATCAGAAGCCGTCCGGAACCGCGCCGGCGCCGCAATCGCCACGCGATCGGGGGCGGCAATGACAGATGCCCGCCGTGTGCTTACCGAGAAGCGCAGATTGATTCTTCCGATTGTGATTGCGCTCGTCGTGAACATCGCGCTGTTCGCGATCGTGGTGTATCCACTGTCGAAGAAAGTGGCGGGCGGGGAGCAGCAGTCACAGGCAGCGAACACGGCGCTCGCGGCCGCCAGGCGCGATAACGATGCGGCGCGCGCGACGGTGAAGGGAAAAGGACAGGCCGATCAGGAACTCCAGAAGTTCTATAGCGATGTGTTGCCTCCGGACCTGAGCGCGGCGCGACGCGCCACGTTTCTCCGCATCGAGCAGCTTGCGCAGAAGTCCAACCTCCGACTCGAGCGCGAGACATCCGATCCGAAATCTCAGCGGGACAGCCAGCTGATAAAGTTCACGTATCGTGCGTCACTGTCGGGTGAGTACCGCAATATCCGTCGCTTCATCCATGAGCTGGAAACCGCCCCCGAATTCCTCGTTCTCGAAAACGTTGAACTGACGCAGAGCGAGGTGGAAAATCGCGGCTTGAATGTCAACGTCGAGATCGCCACGTATTACCGGGCCGGAGCGAATGGAAACTGAAGCGTCCACTCGCCCTTCGAACCGGCCGAGGCCGTGGCTGCTCGTCGCCCTGGCGGTGGTCGTCGCCGTGGCGCTGATATTGTGGTTGCCAGGAAAGTCAGCTACGCCGGGACCGGCATCGTCTAATCCCCGGGCGACGCCGAGGACGAAGACCGTTGATAATGTGCAGCCGGGGGATCTCGAGGTCCGCCTCGAATCGCTGAATGCGCCGCGACCGGATGCCGAGTCGAGTGAGCGGAACCCGTTTCGGTTTTACGTGAAGCCGCCGCCGCCTCCGCCGCCGCCGCCGAAGATAGAAAAGCCCGTAGCGCCGCCACCCGAGTCGTTGGTGCCAGCTGGACCGCCGCCGCCGCCGGCGATCACGTTGAAATACATCGGCCTGCTCGACGTCGGCGCCGGTGAAAAAGTGGCCGTGTTCAGCGATTGCCGCAGTACGATGCGGGGCAAGGAAGGCGAGATCATCGCGGGACAGTATCGCCTGGTGAAAATTGGCACGGAGTCGGTCGTCATGGAATATGTCGACGGCCGTGGCCGGCAGACGATCCGGCAGTCCGGTCAGGAGTGCGTGGGGAAATAGCCCGACCCGCCTTCGCACCGTTAGATCGACCGGTGCCCCGGCGAGGCAGGGCCGGTGTCGCTAAGGAGTGTTGGTGTTGAAGCATAGGATTGCGATTGCAATCGTTCTTGCGATGTGCGTCTCGGGATGTGCTGCAGGACGTGCGTACCGCCAGGGGCAAGAGGCGTCGCGGGTTGGCGACTGGGACGCTGCCGTCACGCACTACACGAAGGCACTTCAGGAGAGTCCGGAGAAAGCCGAATACAAAATCGCGCTCGAACGCGCAGTCCAGACCGCATCGCGCGAGCATTTGAGCCGCGCGCACGAGCTGGAACAGGCGGATCAGCTGGACGCCGCGCTTCTCGAGTACAAGCGCGCGCTCGACATCGATCCGTCGAATCGCCTTGCCGCGGCGAAGACCGTCGAGCTCGAGAAAACGATCCGCGATCGCATCGAGGCCTTGCGTCCCAAGCCTGCGATCGAGGGAATACGCGAACAGGCGCGCCGCGCCAGTACTCCGCTGCTCAGTCCGACTGCCTCTCTGCCGGTTGTCAGCTTCGGGCCCAACGCCAGCGTTCGCGACATTCTGAACTTTATCGGCACCGCTACCGGTATCAACGTCACTTACGATCAGCAGTACCAGGACAAGGCCTACACGGTTCGTCTCGAAGATGTGACGCTCGAGCAGGCGCTCCAGCAGGTCACGGCGGCGAACCAGCTCTTTTACAAGGTCCTCAACCCGAAGACGATCATTATCGTTCCCGACAACGCTCAGAAGCACGCTCAGTATGACGATCTGGTCGTCAAGGTCTTCTACATCTCGCACGCCGATGTCGCGGAAATCTCGCAGATCATCAACACGATCATGCGTGTCCCGACGATGCCGGTGCAGCCGACGGTGCTGCAGAACAAGACGGCAAATACGTTGACCGTGCGCGCGACGGCTCCGGTCATGGACGTGATCGAACGGATCATCAAGGCCAACGACAAACCCCGGGCTGAGGTGATCGTCGATGTGCAGATCCTCGAGGTGAATCGCAAGCGAACCAAGGATCTCGGGTTGAATCTCAGCGCGTATGCGCTCGGTCTCACGTTTTCGCCCGAAGTGGCGCCTCCGAACACGCCGAATTCGTTGCCGAGCGCGCCGACGCAGCCGCCGCCATTCAACCTCAACACGATCTCACAGGGCATCAGCACGGCAGATTTCTACCTGAGCGTGCCTTCGGCAGTGATCAAATTCCTCGAGACAGACTCACGCACCAAAGTGATCGCCAAGCCACAGCTTCGAGGCGCAGAAGGGACCAAGCTGACGTTGAACCTCGGCGATCAGATTCCGGTGCTGTCGACCGTCTTCGGCGCCGCAGTGCCTGGCGGGCTGGCGACCACTCCTCAGTCGTCGTTCAACTACAAGGACGTCGGCGTCAATGTGGAGATGACGCCGCGTGTGACCTACGAAGGGGAGATTGTGCTCGATGCGTTCATGCTCGAGAGCAGCGCGCTCGGGCCAAGCATCAGCGTTGCCGGGCAAGACGTGCCGTCGTTCAGCTCACGCAAAGTCACCACGAAGCTTCGATTGCGCGAAGGCGAGTCGACACTGCTTGCGGGATTGCTTCGGGATGAGCAACGGAAGATCCTCACAGGGTTTCCCGGCATCACGAAAATGCCCGTTCTCCGTTCGTTGTTCGGATCGACGAGTGACGAAATCAACCAGTCCGACATCGTCATGCTGCTGACGCCGCACATCGTCCGCACGCACGAACTGACGGTTGAAGATTTGTCGTCGATCTACATCGGCACGCAGCAGAACGTCGGTCTTGGTGGTCCGCCGCCGCTCATCGCGCCGCAGCCTGGACCGGACAATCCACCGCCCGGAACGGCTCCTGCGGGTGCGCCGCCGGGAACCGTTCCAGGTGTTCCGCGTTCGACGGCGAATCCCGAGCCTGGTGTGCCGCCGACGAACTTCCCGGCGCCGCCAGGTACGTCGCCAGTACCGACACTCGTGACGCCGCTTCCGGGGAACCCACCGCCTCCGCCGGTTACCACGCCCGGTGGTACACCACCGGTAACCACACCGGGTGGTGTGGCGCCAGTTACGCAGCCGCCGGGCGGTGTCGCGGCGCCAACGACGCCTCCGCGAGACGTCTCAACGACTCCGCCTGCGGCGCCCGGCGCGGCGCCTGCCGCAGCAACGACCGCTCAGGTGATCGTCACACCACCGGGAACAGAATTCCGCGTCGCCGGCGGCCCATATACAGTCCCGGTCTCGATCAACAACGTGGCGCGCCTCTCGGTGATGACGCTGACGGTGACGTACAACCCGAACGTGCTTCGCGTCCGCACGGCTCAGGACGGCACGTTCATGCGGCAGGGGGGAGTTGCCACGTCGTTCACGCCGCGGATCGATGCTGCGGCGGGGCGAATCGACATTGCCATTACGCGAACAGCCGATCAGGCCGGCGCGTCGGGCACCGGGTTGCTGACCGCTCTCATCTTCGACGCGATCGGGCCCGGCGGGTCTGTGATTCAGGTCAGCGGCGTCGCGAGCACACCCGAGGGAGCGGCGATTAACCTGCAATTCACCCCGGTGAATGTGATGGTGAGGTAGATCGTGAATCCGGTGCCACGAGTGCCAGGGGTGCCAGGAGTGCCAGGGGTGCCACGAGTGCCACGGGTGCTAGGGGTGCCAGGGGTGCCAGGGGTGCCACGAGTGCGAAGGCAGCGGACGCTGCACTCGTGGCACCCAAGGCACGCAAGGCACGCAAGGCACCCAAGGCACCCTTGGCACCCAAGGCACCCTTGGCACCCAAGTAGCGCCGGCTTCACGTTCATCGAGCTCCTGGTTGTCACGACGATCCTGTTGATCCTGGCCACGGCGGCGATGCCACTCGCGCGTGTGACCGTTCAGCGCCAGCGCGAAATCGAATTGCATCGCGCGCTTCGCGAGATTCGACTGGCGATCGACAAATACAAAGACTCGGTCGACAACGGACTTATTGGGTCGGTCGACGTCAAGATCGGCAGCGAGGGATATCCGCCCGATCTCGACACGCTCGTGGAAGGCGTCTCCGTGGCGAACGATGCATCCGGCCGAAAGCTGAAGTTCCTTCGCCGCATTCCACAGGATCCCATGACGAAATCCACGGATTGGGGTTTGCGGGCGTACGGCGACAAACCAGACTCGACGTCGTGGGGTGGCGGCAACGTCTACGACATCTACACCAAGGCAGAAGGAACGGCGCTCGACGGCACTAAATACCGGGATTGGTAATTGTGAAAAACGAACTACGACGCGCCCGCGGCTTCACGCTCATCGAACTGCTCATCGTGATCGCGTTGATCTCGATCCTCGCGACGATGGGGGTGGTGCAGTACCGCAACTCGGTCCAGAGCGCGAAGGAAGCCACCCTTCGCACCGATCTTTTCCGCATGCGCGACGCGATCGATCAGTACTACGCCGACAAGGCGAAGTATCCGGCGTCACTGGATGCGCTGGTCAGCGACGGCTACATGCGGGCGATTCCGGAAGATCCGATCACGAAGTCGGCCGACACCTGGCAGACCGTCCCGGCTGAACCCGAGCCCGGGAATACATCGAGCGATCCCGGGATCTACAACATCAAGAGCGGCGCGCCCGGCACCGGACTTGACGGCACGTCTTATTCGGATTGGTAGCTTGCCAAACGACGTCGCCGCCGAATCCAGAACAGGACGGTGCCGACGATGATCACCACCACCGCCAGGCGGATGGACTCCAGCGACTTCGGTCGCATCACGATCACATAGATGAATCCCAGGAACGCGAGCACCGCAGGAACAGGGTAGAGCCACATGCGAAACGGACGCGGCAGGTCCGGGTCGCGCTGACGGAGCACCATGACGCCGATCGTCTGCGCGAGGAACTGCGTCGAGATCCTGATCACCACCAGCGCGGTGACGACATCGGCGAGCTTGAACAGGCAGAAGATCGCGGCCATCGTCCCGAGCCACAGAAGCGACACGTGAGGAAAGTGATGCTTTGGGTGAACGCGCGCGAAGACCTTGAAGTAATCCCCTTCGAGAGCGGCCGCATACGGGACGCGCGAGTAACCGAGGAGCAGTGAGAAAACAGAGGCGAACGCCGTCCACAGCATCATCACCGTCACGAGCGCGCCGGTCTCGGGCCCCCAGATGCGCGCCATGAAGTCGGATGCGATGAACCGGGACTTCTCGACTTCCTGCCACGGCATGGCACCGAGGATCGACAGGTTCATCGTCAGGTAGAGAATCGCGACGCCCGCGATCGACAGAAGAATGGCGCGAGGAATGACACGGCCGGGGTCGGTGATCTCGCCGCCCAGATAACAGACGTTGTAATAGCCCCAGTAGTCGTAGATCGCAATCAGGAGCGCGGCGCCGAGACCGGTAAAGAATGCGTGCGTCGGTTCCCAGGCTCCCGGCGGAAACGAAAACGCCTGCGATGGACTGAAGTGGGTCAGCCCCGAGAAGATGATCGCGAGCGTGGTACCGATCACGCCGACCCACAGAAGAGCGCCGAGCCTGCCGATGATCGTGATGCGCCGGTACAACAGGATGACGGCGGTGGCGACGGTGGCCATCGCAAGGAATGTCCCTTTGGTGATCGTGACTTCGAGGAAAGTCGTTCCGACGCCAGGAATCGGCACCGGAATGCGTTGCGCCGTGATCGTATCGTGCAGCGCGGGCCAGAGATACTCGGCGTACTGCGCAAAGCCGATACATCCGGAAGCCATCGACAGCGGTGCGCTGAAGGTCAACTGAAAGACGAAGAGGAATGCGAGCCATCCGCCAACACGAGGACCGTACATCGCGCGCAAATAGCGGACCGGGCCCCCTGCATGCGGCAGCGCCGCACCGAGCTCGGCCCACACGAGACCGTCGCACACCACGAGCACTGCGCCGAGGATCCAGCCGACCATCGCCTGCGGTCCGTGCATGGTGGCAACCATGAGCGGGATCGTGACGAATGGCCCGACGCCGATCATGTCGATCATGTTCAGCGCCGTCGCATGCCAGAGGCCTATGCCCCGGACGAGGCCGCGATCGGTGGATGTGTCGGAATGGGAAGGGGGGAGGTCAGAGTTAGCGGGCGGCATCTGGACAAATTCTACTCGTCCGCCCCGTCGCCGCCAGCCGTCTCAATTCCGGATGACTCTATTGGCCGCGCCCGCGCTGGATTCCAGGCTGCACTGGACCCGGTCCAAAGCCACGAGGCCCGCGGCCACCGTCAGGCCCGATGTTGATGCCGCGACCCGGGCCTGGTCCCATCCCTGGAACGGGCGCGCCGCGTTGACCCGGCATTCCGGGTACGGCTTGCCCGCCGGGCGCACCAGGACGGTTGCTCACGGTACTGAAAAGGAACAGCCATTCGTTGTAATGCGTACCCGTTCCCTTGTAGACCTTGAACGACGATTCCTTGCTTTTGCTGCGAACTCCCATCATACCGCCGGCAGCCTGACCACCGAAGGACGGCGTTTGCGATCCTGTCGGCGCGGAGCCGGCACGCGATGGTGGAGCACTCAGGCCGGTCGCCGGCGCACCGCCGCGCCCGCGTCCCCCCGGTTGTTGCGGAGAAGACCCTCCCTGCCCGGGCACGCCACCCGCCGCATTGATGATGTCCCACTCGCCGCGTTGATTCATGGGCAGCGACGTGTCGTTCTCCGTCATCGGGTCTTTGTACTTCTTTCGGATAAACCGGTTCTGAACCAGGACGTCGAGGCTCGGCGGATAGCTGGCTCCGCCCATTTTTCGCATGTAGAGATTGATGCCGCGCGCAATCTGTTCGCCGCGGAAAATGAGTTCCGCTTCCTTCTCGCGCTGCGCCTGCGTCTTCCAGACGGGCATGGCGACGGACATGAGCACCATCATGACCGCCAGGCTGACAAGCAGCGCCGCCATGGCGTAGCCTCGCTCGTTGCCTTGACCACCCTCTAAACACATGAGAGTATTATCCTTAGCGTCCCCGATGGTAACACACATGAAGCGCTCCTCTACGTGTCTTGCCCTGCTGGGCCTCGTTGCGGCTCTCGCCGTCGCGGTCGCGTGCGACAAGGTCCCGCTGCTGGCTCCGACCGGTTCGGTCATCAGTGTCTTTGCTGCGGCCAATACCGTCCCTCTCAATGGCGACATCGAAATCGTCGCCAATGTCATTGAGAACGGAACCGCGCAAAGCGCGCCATCGACGCCGACGAACGGGCAGCCGGGAACGGGAACAACAGGCACTACGAGTACGACGACCGCCGGAGCAGGAACGCCGGTACAAAACGGCACGCTGGTGTCCTTCACCACAACTATCGGTCGAATTGAGCCCAGTGAAGCCCGAACGAACAACGGTCAGGTGCGCGTGCGGTTCTTCTCGGGTACTCAGAGCGGCACGGCAACGATCACGGCGTTTTCAGGTGGGGCATCAGGGAAGCTCGAGAACCTGAAAGTTGGAAGCGCGGCGGTGGAACGCGTCATCGTCAGCGCGAGCCCGCAAACTCTCCCGCCGAGCGGCGGCAATGCGACGATCACAGCGCGGGTTGAGGACACATCAGGTCTCGGTCTTTCCGGAATTCCGGTGACCTTCACGACCGATAACGGCTCGTTGAACCCTCCAAGCGCGACCACCGATTCCTCCGGAGTCGCCACGACAACGCTCACCGCGAGCAACGCGTCGACCGCCGGTGCGCGCGCGGCGAAGGTCACAGCAAGTGTTGCTGGTAAAACGGCCGACGTGACCGTGAGCCTGGGACTACGGACCGGCGTTACGATTACGGCTCCGACGACGCAGGTCTCGGCCGGGCAACCTGCCACGTTTACGGTTGGCGTTGCCGCCAATGCGAATATTCAGAACGTGACGGTTGAATTTGGTGATGGGAGCCGCCAGTCGCTCGGTGCCATCAGTGGGTCGACAACCGTCCAGCATACATACTCCGAGGCCGGCACGTACAACGTCAGAGCCACCGCCACAGATGCAACTGGTTTCACCGAGCAGGTTGGTACGGCGATGACCGTGCTGCCGGGGCAGCCGCCATCAGTCATCATCACCGCGTCGAACAACAATCCAAGCGTCGGCGAAACGGTTATCTTCACGGCGACGGCGTCGGGCGCCACGTCAACGATTGTTCGCTATGAATGGGATTTCGGCACCGCCGCGATTCCGCCTACCGCTTCGACAACTGGAAACCGAGTGACTGCGAGCTACACGACGACAGGATCTAAGGTAATCACCGTTCGCGTCATCCAGGCCGCTGGTCCGAGCGGCGACGGCACGACGTCGATCGTTGTGAAGCCGTAACAGCTATGCCAAGAGGCGGGGTCTCGAGATCCCGCCTCTACATCGCCCTCTCGAATTCCTCCATCACCGCATCGTGAAAGGCTGGCCTGATCGCGCGGAGACGATCGTTCTCGCGCGTCGGGTGCACGCGATTGGTCAACAACACCACATAAAGGTCGCGCTCCCAGTCGATCCACAGGGACGTACCGGTGAAACCAGTGTGACCGATTGCGGTCGGTGACATTCGCGATCCGCACGATGACGTGGGAAGCATCGTGTCCCATCCGAGCGCCCTCGAACTGCCAGGGGTGCCGATGCGCTGAATGAATTCGCGAAGGGTGTCGGGTTCCGCGACGACGCGTTCGCCGCCAATCGTCCTCAACACCGATTGCGCGAACGCCCCGACCGCGCCAGCGGTACCGAAGAGGCCCGCGTGACCGGCGCCACCTCCGAGCGCCCATGCGTTTTCGTCGTGCACCTCTCCTTGCAACGTTCTTCCGCGCCATTCGTCGTGTTCGGTCGGCGCCGTTCGCGGGCGCCAGGTGCGCGGCGGGTTGTACGCGAGCGGTTCGATGGTGATGAACGCAGCGATGCGACGGAATTGCGACACCAGTGTCGCGGCGGGATCGAATTGGCCCGGGCGCGCCTGTGTGTGTCGACGACGATCTTCCAGCATGAATCCGAGAAGCATGAAGCCGAGATCGCTGTAGATCGATTGTGTGCGAGGGGGATACTCGAGCGGCGTATGACAGATCGCCGGTTCGAACTCGACACGGCCGGTGTGATCACGAAAAAACGGCAGGTAGGCCGGAAGCCCTGAGGCGTGGGCGAGCAGATCCCGGATCGTGACCGCTTCGCGATCGGTGCCTCGCCACTCGGGTAAGCGCGCGGCGACGCGATCATCGAGCGTCACGAGACCGTCATCAACCGCTCGCATGACCAATGTCGTCGTGGCGATCACCTTGGTCAGCGAGGCGAGATCGAAGATCGTATCGTGTGTCGCCTCAGCGGAATCCGCTTCGTAGGTGAGCGTGCCGAATGCGCGGCGCCAGACCGGACCGTCGGAGCGCCCGACTTCGGTTGTCGCGGCTGGAAACGCGCGATCGAGAATGCCTTCCAGCAGAATCTCCGACGCGCGATCGAAAGATTCAGGCATTCGCGCGTGACGGCGTCGCCAGCGACAATGCGACAGCGAGGCCACTCGTGCAGACAGCGCCAACCAGCGCGTACCACGTCCAGGCGCAGGTGGTCGCCGACCAGATGTAGGTCACAACGGCAATGCCTCCGATCATGCCCCAGAGCATCGCCGTCGACCTGACGCGTGGAATGAGCACACCGGTCAGAAACGCGCCCAGAACAGGTCCCGCCGCAAAAGAAAGCACGAGCAGACCTGCATCAAGCACGGAGCGATCGATCCACTGCGCGCCGAGGGCGACGGCGATCTGTGCGATGCCCCAGCCAATCGTCGCATGCCGCGACAGCCGCATCAGCGTGTCCTGATCGGCGTCGGGCCTGATGTACTTCACATAGAAATCGTTGACCGTTGTTGCCGCCAGGGCATTGATCGAGGGAGACAGCGCGGCTGCCACGATTGCGGCGATGATGAATCCCGAGACGCCTTGTGGGATCCCGTGCACGACAAAGAGCGGCAGGATCTCGTCGTTTCGTGTGAGTGGCCGCGGCAGTGGTGTGTGCTGGTAAAACGTGTAGAGCATGACACCGATGATCAGGAACAACAGAAACTGCGCAAACACGATGAAGCCGCTCAGGGTCAAACCCTTTGCCGCATCCTTCGCGGACCGCGCCGATAAGAGGCGCTGCACGAGGAACTGATCGGTGCCGTGTGTCGCCAGCGTCAGTGCGATCCCGCCAAACACGCCCGCCCAGAACGTGTACACCTTGGCGGGATTGAAGCTGAAGTCGAACATCTGAAACTTGCCGGCAGCGTCTCCGGCGGCTGCAACCGTCGCCCACCCGCCAGGGATCTGCCACAGCAGCGCGAAGAATACGACCAGTGCTCCGGCCACATACACGAACATCTGAACCACGTCGGTCCAGATGACGGCGGCGACGCCGCCGCGAACGGTGTAAACGATCATCGCGGCGCCAAGAAGAATGATCGTCACCGGCACCGGAACCCGGGTGACCACCGTGATCACCAGCGCGGTGGCGAATAGCCGTACGCCATCGGCCAGCGTTCGAGTGACGACGAAGATGATCGCGGCGGCATTCTTGACCGGGGCGCCGAAACGACGCTGCAACAGCTCGTATGAGGTGTACAGCTCACCGCGAAAGTACGCCGGGATGAAGAGAAAACTGACGAGGAACCGGCCGCAGATGTATCCAAGCGGCAGTTGCAGGAACGTCATGTTGCCGGCGTAGGCGCCGGCGGGAACGCCGATGAAGCTCAGAGTACTGGTTTCGGTCGCGACAACGGTGAAACAGATGGCCCACCAGGGCACCGACCGGCCAGTGAGGAAATAGTCGCGCGTCGTTTTCTGAAATCGTGCGAACCACGATCCGAAGGCGGTGATCGCAAGCAGATACCCGGCTATGACGACGTAGTCAACCCAGGTGAGGACCATCCGTTCTGTTGACGAGCCGTCAGCGGGATCCTGCCGACGACGAGGCCGCGGGAGTGAACGCCGCCCGTCCGACGACCGACAGGTAGTCGGAGGCAGACTGGCGTGGGGTAATCAGGCTGTCGTACGAAAAAAGGACGATGCCGTTGGCGCCGAGGCGGCGCGCCGTCTGGATGTTCTCGATGGTCTCCTGTGGCGAGAGCCGGTAGGAACCGATGCCCGCCCAAACCGGACGTGAGCCGGCAGCGGCGCGAGCGCCGGCGATCTGCTCCGCGAAGTGTGACGCCTCGGTTGCGTAAGCCATCGGACACACCGCATCGACAAGACCAGCCTGCACCCAGGCGCCCCAGTTTTGAAGCCGGTGTGTTTCAGCCTCACGCGCGTCGGGCACGACCGCGACGCTCAACAGCGTGGCGGGCCGTTCGCGCTTGACGGTCGCACGCAGACGACTGATGAGTTCGGTCATCCGGGCGACGCGAAACTCTCGCCACTGATCGGGCAGCGAGTCGGGGTAGGCGAAGAGATCAGTTTGTTCCTGCGTATCCAGGGTGCGCCGTGTTGATTCTGCCAGATGGCTACGGACCGACGCGCGAAATTCGCGGATCGCCAGACGACTGTAATCGAAGCGGTCGTTTGGATACCGCGCGTAGTCGAAGTGAATGCCGTCCAGCGGATATCGTCGCGCGAGCGTGCGAACGATCGAGTCGGTATAGTCGGCCGCGCCAGGAATGATCGGCGACAGATACAGTCCTTCGATGCTCACAGATTGCGCCCGCGTCCATCGCGCGAGCGTGCCGACGTAGCCCGGACTGTCGGGTTCCATCGTGGCCAGCTGCTGCCCGATGTCTCGCGGCACCATCAGCCACGCCGGGTGCCGGTAGATCACATGCTCGCGCGCCGAGGGTAATTCGGCGGCGCTCGAAATCAGATTGACGTTGATCCACGCGTGGATGCGAAGACCGGCAGCGTGGCCGGCGTCGAGCACGGTCGCGAGCGGATCGAAATCGTCGGCCTGGCGAAGCAGTTCCGTCGCGCGCGGCTCGATGCCTCCAAGATAGTACGCGTCGCCGCGCCCCCGCACCTGCACCAGCAGGGTGTTGAACCCGTGCTCGCGCGCCGATTTCACCAGCGTCGCAATGCTCTGGGGACTGGCAAGGGATCCGCGCTGAACCCACAGCGCACGAGTTTCAGAAGAGGGGGCTTCGGAGGATGCGATCGTCCTGGATGAGGGGCCCAGAGACGCACACACACCTATCACAATCGCGAGCGCTGCAGCGGCGCGCGCGCATCCTCCGTCAAAATTCATAAATCGAACGAATGTAACAGCCCCACGCGCGAAGTGTCAATCAGAGTGAACGTGAATTTTTGTGTTCGCGTGCCCGACAAGAATCCCGTGGTACGATCCGGATCATCAACTCATGACACACGTCCTCGGGATCGACGCGGGCGGCACGAAGACGGTGTGCCTGCTCGCGGACGAGCAGGGCAATACTGTCGCCACGGCTCGAGCCGGCGGCGCGAACCTCCAGGCGGTCGGCGAACTCGAGGTGGAAAAGGTCCTTCATCGCGTGATGGACGAGGCGATCGGCAGTCGTCCGGTCGTTCCCGCGGCAATCTGTCTTGGTATGGCCGGTGTCGACCGGCGTGATGATTTTGCGATTGTCACTTCCATCATGCGTCGCATCGGTCACAAGGCGAAGGTCGTCGTCGTCAACGACGCGCTGGTTGCGCTGGAGGCGGGCGCTCCGGGTCAGCCGGGGATTGTCGTGATTTCCGGAACGGGATCGATTTCGTACGGCCGTAATGCGAGAGGGGAGGCGGCGCGAGCGGGCGGATGGGGTTACGTGCTGGGCGACGAGGGAAGTGGATATTGGATCGGGCGAGCCGCGCTCCGAGCGGTCCTGCGGCAGGCCGATCGACGAGGTCCTGAAACGGTTTTGACAGACTTGCTCCTCACCCATTTCGGCGTGGCGGCTCCGCCGGAGCTGATTCACGAGGTCTACAACAAAGACCTCAAACCCAGGGACATCGGCGCGCTCGCGACCTGCGTGCAGTCAGCCTTCTCTCAGGGAGACGCCGTCGCAATCGGCATCCTTCGAGGCGCCGCCAACGAGCTGGAAATGTTCGCGCTCTCAGTCGCCCGACGGCTCGAATTGGTCGGCCAACCATTTGTGTTCATTCTGGCTGGCGGGATTTTTCGGGCCGTGCCGTGGCTCGAGCAGGAACTCGAGCGCCGCCTGCCAGTGGCCGCGCCTGGCAGCTGGGTCCGTCTGCTCGACCGCGAACCTGCGAGCGGCGCCGTGGCGCTGGCGCTGCAGGAAGCTCGCGGCGGCGCGGTCATTCCCGCCTATAAACTCGACTGATGCCAGACACCGGACGCTCCATCGGGACGGGGCGGAGTCCGCGCGTCACGGTCTTCAACCACGACTACGCCGTCGCGAAAGCCGTGGCGAGGCGGATCGCGGATCTCGTCACGAAAAACAGGCGCGTCGTGTTCGGATTGCCGACCGGACGGACGCCGATTGCACTCTATCGGGAGCTCGTGTCGCTGCACGCGCACGGCGTGGATTTTTCAGAGGTCACCACGTTCAACCTCGACGAGTTCCTGGGCATACCCGCGACGCATCCAGGAAGTTACCGCAGCTTCATGGAGGAGCACCTGTTCAGCCATGTGAACATCAAACCGGAGAACCGGCACTTCCTCAACGGCAGCGCCCCCGATCCCGAGGCCGAGTGCCTGCGGTACGAACGTGAAATTGCCGACGCGGGCGGGATCGATCTGCAGGTGCTCGGCATTGGCACCAACGGCCATATTGGATTCAACGAGCCCGCGCCCACACTGGTCGCACGCGCGCATCGCGTCAAATTGAGGCCGGAAACGCGTCGCAGTAATGCGTCGCTGTTTGGGGGCGATCCGTCCAACGTTCCGCCCGAGGCGCTCTCGGTGGGGATGGCGACGATTCTTCACGCCCGTGCCATCGTTCTGCTCGCGACGGGAAGGGCGAAGGCCGGTTGCATCGAGCGTGTCGTCAACGGGACGATTACGCCCGAGCTGCCCGCATCATTTCTCCAGCTTCACGACGACGTGGACATCATGCTGGACGCTGCCGCAGCTGAGAAGCTTCAAGCAACTCTCTGAGGTGCGCGTCGGCTTCTTCACCGATGGCCTCTCGCACGGAATCATGCGCCTTCTTGAGCCGCCGCAGTGCTTGCGGAAGCGTCAGGTTCGCGCGCTGCATGATGATCGCCGCCTTGACGTTCCACTTTGCGCGCTTCAGCAACGCATCGGCCGTCTCGTAATCGATCCCGGTGACCAGGACGACGATGCGGCGGGCGCGATCTTTCAGTTTCTCTGAACCGGTCTGGACATCGACCATCAGGTTTCCGTAGGTCTTCCCGACCTTGATCATGGCGATGGTCGTCAGCATGTTGAGCACCATCTTGGTGGCGGTGCCCGCCTTCAATCGTGTCGATCCCGCGATGATCTCCGGGCCCACGGCCGGCGCGATCTGGAGATCGACGAAGTTCTGCAGCTCGGATCCAGGCCAGCACGTGACAAAGATGATCTTTGCGCCGGCTTTTCGCGCACGTGTCAGTGCGCCGCGGACGAACGGCGTCATGCCGCTCGCCGAAACGCCGATCACCACATCCTTCTTGCCGAGTCGAAGACGCGCGAGACTGCGCGCCCCCTCCTCGTAGTTGTCTTCGACGCCTTCCTTCGCGCGAAAGACCGCTTCCTGCCCACCGGCCATGATCGCCTGGACAAGGGTGGGACTGGTGCCAAAGGTTGGCGGCATCTCGGACGCCTCGACGACACCGAGACGCCCGCTGGTGCCGGCGCCGACAAAGATGACGCGGCCCCCCTTGCGAAGCGCCTGCGTGATGATTTCGACGCCATGCGCAATGCGCTGGCGCTCTTTGTGAACGGCGGCGACAACTTTCCGGTCCTCGTTCACCACCATTTCGATGATGTCGGGAACTGGAGACTTGTCGACCGAAAGGCTGACTGGGTTGATGGCTTCCGTGGGAAGCGATTCCCACTTGGAATGGGTCGGCATGAATACGTCCGTCTACGGCAGTGCGCGGCGCGCTGGCGTCTGGTGCAACCGCTTACACTACTCCTCGCTCACAGTGGTGTCAAACGAATCACTAATCACTGATCACTCATCGCGAATCCCTGATCCTCGAATCCTGAATCCCTGATCCTCGAATCCTCGAATCCTCGAACCCTGGAATCCGCGCAATCCGAGTCGTAAAACCTCGGCGAAGCTCAGCGATGGCGATTGAAGGATTCAGGGATTCGAGATTCGGCGGATTCAGGGATCAGTGATTGTAGGGATTAGTGATCAGTGATCAGTGATTCAAGTACACTCCCCGGGCGCTCGATGATTGATCTTTACCTCACCTATTTGCGCGACGTGCGGAGAATGTCGCCGAATACGGTTGAGAGCTACGCGCGTGACCTGGCGCTGTTGGCGGAGTTCGCCGACAAACAAGGCTCTACCGTCGAAAGCCTGCAACGGCAGGACCTGGAAGCCTTCGTCCGGCAGCTGATGTCGTCCGGTCTCGCGCCGCGTTCGGTGGCGCGGACGGTCGCCTGCGTCCGCGGTTTCTACCGTTTCATCGCGGCGGAGCAGAAGCGCGACAGCAGTCCGGCTGATGATCTCAGACCGCCCCGCGCCTGGGCCGCGTTGCCGAAGTTCCTTTCGCTCGAGGAAGTCGACCGCCTGCTCGAGCAGCCTGACCCGTCGACGGCACGCGGGCTGCGCGACAAAGCGCTCATCGAAGTGCTGTATGCGACCGGGCTTCGCGTGTCAGAGCTGATCGCGCTCCGTGCAGGGGACTTGAATCTCGACGAGGGCTACCTCACGTGCATCGGCAAAGGCGATAAGCAGCGGATGGTGCCGCTCGGACATGAAGCGGCCGACTGGGTGCGCCGATACATTCGCGAAGGCCGGCCGTCGTTGCTTCGCAAGAAGAGTTCGCCATGGCTGTTCGTCAACGCCCGTGACGGCGGCTCGCTCTCTCGTGTGGGCTTCTGGAAAGTGCTCAAGGAGTACGGAATCAAAGCCGGCATCACGCGCGACCTCAGTCCGCACGTGCTCAGGCATTCCTTTGCGACACACCTGCTCGAGCGGGGCGCAGATCTTCGGATGATTCAAATGATGCTCGGGCATGCCGATCTGTCGACCACGCAGATCTACACGCACGTGCTCGAGGCGCGCCTGCGGGCGGCGTACGACAAGTTCCATCCGCGAAAGTAGGGGAGTGTCGCGAAACCCTGAGCCCGTCGATGGGCGGGATCTGGATCCGAGTGCTGCGCGGGTTCGGAACCAAGCCCTCCAGGCTTCGTCTATCTATGTACACGCCATACCCGTGTACTGGAGGAGCGCCGTGGAACGTACGTTCTGGCAAAAGCTGGAAGGCACCACTGAACAGGTCTTCTCACAGCTTCGAAAGCTCGTTGAAGAAGGAAACATTCGTCGAGTAGTCGTGAAGCAGAAGGGCAAGACGATTGCGGAGTTCCCGCTGACTGCGGGCGTCATTGGTGCCGTCATTGCTCCGGTCGCCGCCGCGATTGGCGCGTTGAGCGCGCTCATCGCCGACTGCACGATCGAAGTCGAGAAGGTCGTCCACGAACCGGAAACCACCACGGTTCCGTAGAGTCCGACAGGCCCCATCAGAAGTTGCCCACCACCGTCTAAACTGATATATTTGTTCGGTTTTATGCGCACCGCAGGAGACTGCGGTGCGCCCTGCTTCCTCGGAATTTCCGAGCAAGTCCCAACGAAAGCGCCTGCGTGAATCTGATTGCGGATGTGAGGCCGTGATCGCGCACGCATGAAGGAGCCCGACACGCATGAGCCGGAAAGGCCGTCATCTCTTCACGTCCGAATCGGTCACCGAAGGACACCCCGACAAAATCGCCGATCAGATTTCAGACTCCATTCTTGACGCAATCCTCGCCCAGGATCCGGTCGCGCGCGTGGCGTGCGAAACGCTGGTCACGACTGGCCTGGCGATTGTCGCCGGCGAGATCACCACGAACTGCTACGTCGACTTCCAGAAGGTTGTCCGCGAGACGATCAAGGACGTGGGATATACCCGCGCAAAATACGGGTTCGATTCCGAGACGTGCGCCGTGCTTTCAACGATACACGGGCAATCACCTGACATCGCGCAAGGTGTCGATCCCGGCGGCGCCGGCGATCAAGGGCTGATGTTCGGCTATGCGTGCACGGAGACCGAAGAACTGATGCCGCTGCCGATCATGCTGGCGCACAAGCTCGGTAAGGGCTTGTCGCGAGCGCGGCGGGAAGGCGTGATGGATTACCTTCGGCCCGACGGGAAGTCTCAGGTCACTGTCGAATACGACGGTGATCGCCCGGTTCGAGTCGATACCGTGGTCGTCTCCACTCAGCATGGCGATTCGGTCACCAACGAGCGACTTCGCGAGGACGTCACCGAACAGATCATCAAGCGCGTGATTCCCGAGAACATGCGCGATAGCAAGACTCGCTTCCTCATCAACCCCACGGGCCGGTTCGTTGTTGGTGGCCCGCATGGCGATGCCGGCGTTACCGGCCGCAAGATCATTGTCGACACATATGGCGGTGCGGCGCCCCATGGCGGCGGCGCCTTCTCTGGCAAAGATCCCACCAAGGTGGATCGCTCGGCGTGCTATATGGCGCGCTACGTGGCGAAGAACGTCGTCGCGGCTGGTCTGGCAAGCCGCTGCATGGTCCAGCTCGCGTATGCCATTGGTGTGGCGGAGCCTGTATCGGTATTGATTGACACCTTCGATACCGGCGTCATCGACGACGAAAAGATCAGCGAGATCGTGCGAGGGCAATTCAAGCTGACCCCGAAAGGCATCATCGAAACGTTGGATCTGCGACGGCCGATCTATAAGAAGACCGCTGCATTCGGTCACTTTGGCCGGACCGAGCCGGAGTTCCGATGGGAGCGTACGGACAAGGCGGATGCCATCAAGGCCGACGCCGGGCTCAAGAGTGCGGTTGGAGTGAAGGTCTAGATTCGGTCTCATTCACGCGCGGCGCCAACTCGGCGAATGAGAAGAGCTTTACTAATAACGGCGGCCATCATGGCCGCCGTTATTTTTTTCCTGCTCGCCACACTTCCACCGCAGCCCGCGCGAACGAACCTCACGGTAAGTCCCGAGCTGATGCGGCGAACGGTCAGCGGCGCGTATCACATCCACTCCACGCGATCGGATGGCGCGGCTGACAAGGATGCGATTGCGGCTGCAGCATCGCGCGCGGGTCTCGCATTCATCATCCTCACTGATCACGGCGACGGGATGCGGACGCCAGATCCGCCCGCATACCTTCATGGTGTGTTGTGCCTGGACGCGGTCGAAATCAGCACCAACGGCGGGCACTACGTCGCGCTCGACATGCGACCCGCGCCATATCCTCTCGGCGGCGAACCGTCGGCTGTCGTCGAAGACGTCAGGCGGCTCGGAGGATTCGGCATCGTCGCCCATCCCGATTCGCCCAGATCCCAGCTGGCCTGGAAGGATTGGGATGCGCCTTTCGACGGTATTGAATGGCTCAGCGCGGACAGCGAATGGCGCGATGAGTCTCGCGTCCGAATCAGCCAGGTCCTTCTTGATTACCTGGTGCGGCCAGCGCCAGCGCTCGCGTCGCTGCTCGATCGTCCGATTGCGACGTTCGCGCATTGGGATGACGCGATTCAGCGACGTCCCGTGGTGGGCCTCGCCGGTGTCGATGCGCACGGTGGAATCGGACGAGGGATGGAAGAAGGGGGGAAGCGGCGTCCAGCGCTGGGGACCGTCCCGTCATACGAAGCCAGCTTTCGAACCTTCACGACAAGAGCGATTCTCGAGCGGCCGTTTTCCGGCGATGCTGCGGCCGACGCCACGGAACTCCTGGCGGCGGTTCGGACAGGGCGAGTGTTTACGCTGATCGACGCGATCGCCGCACCCGGTTTCCTTGACGTCGAATCCGATTCGCCCGGAGCGTGGCTTGATTATGGAATCGGTGACGCCGCCGAGCTGGTAATGGTACGCAACGGTCGCGAATTCCCGCTGCCAACGGCTGGCGCGTCCGGCCGGTATCAATTGACCAAAGAGGAGATGGGGATCGTGCGGTTCGAAGCGCGTGTCCCGTACGCGCCGGGCAAACCTGCCGTCCCGTGGATTGTGAGTAATGCCATCTACCGTGCTCCATTCGTGATCGAGATGCCGACATTCGGGCCGGATGTCACGGTTCCCCTTGGGCCTGATGCAGTCTGGCACGCGGAGAAAGACCCCGATACGCAGGCGAAGATCATTACTTCGGGCGGCGAGGCAAGGCTTGACTACACGCTGGCCGGCGGTACACGGCGCAGCCAGTTTGCCGCAGCGGTCACCGATTTCCAGGGACCGGCCGCGACATTCAAAGCGATCAGATTCTCAATCGTCGGGGTGCATCCTGGTCGGGTGTCCGTGCAGTTGCGGTATCGAAATGGCAGGGGAGAGCGCTGGGCGAAATCGGTCTACGTCGACAATGAACGACGGGAGGTTTCGGTTCCAGTCGCCGGAATGGTCCCTGCCGACTTTCAGCAGGGCCAGGCACCCGACACGACCGGTGCCGGTTCACTTCTGTTTGTGGTCGATCTCACGAATGCGCTGCCGGGAGTCCAGAATTCGATCTCGATCGCCGGAGTGAGATTCGTGAAATAGCTATGGGGTCTTGTCTTTTCGAGGGGTGATTTCCTGAAGTGCCGCAATCAGGTCGCTCGCCAACAGACCGTGGCGAAAGCCTTCACGCAGCATCTTCCCGGCGATCTGCCGGGCGATCGCGGCTGATCGTCCGCGTCCAGCTTCCTTCGCGCGAGCAGTAATAAACGTCCCCAATCCCCGCTTTACGTACGCGTCACCTTCGTGCTCGAGCGTCCGGTATGCCTGCTGAACCGTGTTCGCGTTGACCTTCAGTTCGCTCGCGAGTTTGCGAACGGCGGGCAGCGGTTCGTCGGGTTTCAAAATTCCGATCGACACGCACCGCCGAATTTCATCCACGATTTGCTGGTAGACCGGCCTCGGGTCCGACGCATCTATGTCAACTAGCACACTAGTATACTAGCATACTAATACACACAGACGCTGGCTGCTGGGCCGTGGCTTCGGAGCCAACAGCCAACAGCTACGTCTTTGTCGTGAGCAACAAATAGATCGCGGCTGCCGACACGATGATGTTGGGCGTCCAGGCGGAGAGAATCGGCGGCAGGAGGCCAGCTTTGCCGATAGCGACGAAGACGCTCATGAGCAGCCAGTAGGTGAGCGCGAGAACAATTCCGAGACCGATTCCGTACAGCGCACCGCGTCGGCCGGTCGTCACGCCAAACGGAACCGCGAGGAGAGTCATCACGAAGGTGACGAACGGAAACGCGAGTTTCCGCTGGAGGTCGACCTGTTGCGGCACCACGTTCGCGCCGGTTGCCGCCAGTTCCCGGACGGTCCGTCGCAACTGCGCAACAGTCATCAGATCCGCTTCAGTGTCCTCGGTCTTGAAATACTCCGGGGGTTCGAGCGGCAGCGACTCGCGAGTGAACGTCCGCCCCTTTGATGCCGCCGCCGTGAAGTCCTGGCTCCAACCGTTGACGCCTGTCCAACCGTTCCGAAATTCTGCTGTGGCTGAGTAGGTTTGCGAGGCGAGCCTCCAGGTCCCGGGAACCAGACGGTAGACGCTCAGCGATGTGAGCGTTTCGTGCCGGGGATCGAAGTGTCCGTAGTGATAGATGCTGCCATCGCGGCCGATCATCCACCGGCGATTGAGCGGATTGAACGTCTTCGGAGGACGCCCACGGATCTGATCGTCGATGGCGGTGGCGCGGCGGTTGGCGCGCGCGAGAACCTCCTGGTCGAGGGCAAAAAGCGCGGCGCTAAAGAGCAGCGACAGCAGCACAATTGGCAGCGCGACGCGATAGAGGCTGATCCCGCAGGCTTTCATGACCGTCAGTTCGCTCGTGCGCGAGAGAAGTCCGAAGGTCACGAGCACGCTGAGGAGTGCCGCGATAGGAATGACGAAGTACACGAATTGCGGCGTCCGGTAAACGAGCAGCGTCATGATCATGGTGCCGTTTGCCGTTCCCTTGAACAGCTTGTCGGACGCGTCGATGAACGTGGAGATATAGAAGAGACCCACGAGCGCGAGAAACGCCAGCGCCACCATGCGGAGATACATCCGGCTCACATACTGATCGATGAGGCCTGCACTCGGGATTTTCAGTTTCGGCACCCTCACGACGACCACGACGTTGCGCTTTCTGCCATTCGGGGAAGGGTTGCCGGGGGTCGTCGATGGGGACTCGGGCGCGACCCGGCGGTTGCGCCAGCGGCCGACCAGTTGCGGCACGATTATGGGGAAGGCCCGCGGGAATTGACGGCTGGCGAACCGGTCGCGCCAGACGAGCGCCCCGATTCCAAACAGTCCCAGGATGATGTTCGGCCACCAGCGCGCAAGGTGCGCAAGCGCAAAGTTCGCGGAATTCAACTTGCGGGCGGTTTCGATCGCGCGGTAGTGCCCCTGCGTCTGGGCCTCCGCGAGATACATGATCACGTAATACGCGAAGATGACCGCAATCCCGATCACGAACCCGCCCATTTTCCCGTCGCGTGACACCGAAAGCCCGAGCGCCAGCCCGATGATGCCGAACACGAAGCAGGCAAACGGCACCGAGAACTTCTGCTCGGTGAAGATGATTTCGGGGTGCGGCGACAGCGGCGGAGTCTGGGTCAGCTTCGTGTGCATGTCTGCCCGCAAGTCGGCAATCGTCTTCTCGGTGAGCCCTCGCGGCAGGTCCGCTTTCTGAAACACAGACTCCGGATTGAGCGCCATCGTCAGGTTGCCCGGGAAACGATGCGTACGAGTCTCTCCGGGTTTTCCTGTCGTGTACTGCGTCCCGTCGGTCAGCACCAGATCAACCCGTCGCTCCTGCCGGCTCACGACCAGCCGGCCGCGTGAGGCGAGGAACAGTTCGGTCGAATCCAGCTTGCTGGTGTCGGCGACCAGCATCTCCTTCCACCCGATCCGGTCGGCCGGCTCGTCACGGGCGTAGAGGACCCAGCCGGGAAAATTCTCGAAGAACACGCGCGGACGGACATCGTTTTCCACCTGCTTGGCGATGACGTCAAAGGTGATTTCGCGGAAGGTCTGGTTGGCGTCCGGAAGCGCCTTGATCATGACGTAGAGCGTGGCGCCGGCAGCGATGGTCGCCATCACGAGCACGGGCCGCAACAGGCGATGCGGGCTGACGCCGCAGGCGAGAAGCGCGACCGTCTCGCGATCGCTCGACAGCCGGCCGAGGCCGATGAGGAGACCCGTGAGAAGGGCCATGGGGATGGTGAGTCCGAGGGCCTGCGGAATCAACGTGAGAACAATCCGGCCGGCAACCGGCCAGGACACGCCCTTCGCAACCAGCATCTCCAGGTCCCGCATGACCGGCGGGATCTCGAGCAGAAACGTGAAGATGACCAACGACAGCAGAAACGGCGGGATCGTTTCCCGAATGACGTATCGATCGATCGTTCGCAACATCGCTACCTGGTGATTATCGATCGGCTGCCGGCTATTGGCGGCCGGGAACCTGGCGCGAGGAGCCTAGGTCGACACACCTTAAAAATCGTCCACAAACTTTCCACAGGCCTGTTTTTCTCGCCAAACATCGTGGGTCTGATAATGGTTGTTATGTTAACTAGGACCGATGATTTGGGCCTCGGAGTGTCTGCTGTTGGCTTCGGGCTGCTGACTTTTGGCTCTTGGCTCTCGGCCTGGCTCTCTGGCTCGCTGTTTGGCTCTGGGGCTTGATTTTGTGTTTCCTTCTTCGTTCTAGAACTCACCCAGGCCTGTTGCGCCGAAGCGGCCCGCGACGCCGCGAAGGCGGACGCCAGCCGCCAGCCGCGAGCTACGACTGCGCGCGCAGTTCTTTGATGATTTCTTGCAGCGCCGCGATCACTTCGTCACGATCGACGCGCGTCTTCGTAAATCGCAGCTGCAGTTTGAACGCCTTGGTGGGAGCCTTGTAGCTGAAGACGTAGGCTTTCGGTCTTCCAGGTTTCGGTTTGGCCGTCTCTTTTCGAACCGCTTCACGGGTAATAGCCCCGTCGCGGCCGATTTTCTCGATCAACGCGACCATTTTCTGCGGGTCGCCTTGCCTAACTATCTGTAATAACAGTGACTTGGAGTGAATGTCGGCCAGCCGACAAAGGTTTTTGACCTCGTCGGGCATGTTATTCAAGGTCAAGGACTCGGTGATCGCGGTCCGCGACTTCCCTAGCCGGCGCGCCATGTCTTCATGGGTGTAGTCGCACCGTTCCGCGAGCGCATGGAGCGCTTCGGATTCTTCGAAGGGTGTCAAATCCTTCCGCTGAATGTTCTCGACGAGTGCTATCTCGATGATTTCGTTGTCGTCCACTTCCCGGATGACAATGGGGATTTCGCGGAGGCCGACCTGGACGGCTGCCTGATACCGGCGTTCGCCCGCTACGATCTGGAACCGGCTTCCGCGCTGGCGGACGATGATCGGCTCGATGATGCCTTTTTCGGCGATCGACGCCATCAGCTCCGACAGGTCGCCCATCACCTGACGGGGCTGGTTGGGATTCGGGTCGAGCTGATCGATCGGAACCATGCGTCCGACCGGGGTCCCGGCGGAACTCGTCAAGGCTTCGACATAATGTTCGTCGTGCCGCATGCGCACGGTTTGCGGAAGACCACGTTTAGGCACGATCCATGACCTCCTCGCACAGCCGGTAATACTCGGCGGCGCCGGTCGATTCTGGCGCAAAGGAGAAGATCGACTCCTTGTAGGCCGGGCTCTCCTCCAGGCGAACGCTCTTGGTTATCACGGTCTTGAATACCTTGCTGCCAAATACCTTGTCGATTTGCGAGCGAATATCCCGCCCGAGCGCCGTGCGCTTGTCGTGCATCGTGATGACGACGCCGAGGATACGCAAGTTGGGATTCGCTCGTGCCCGGACCTTTTCGATAGTTTCGAGGAGGTCATCCGTCCCTTCGAGCGCGAAGTACGAGGACTGGATGGGAATGAGCAAATGGGTCGCGGCGACGAGCGCGTTGACGGTCAAGAGTCCGAGCGTCGGCGGGCAATCGATGACGATGTTCGGATAGTCACTGCGGATTGGATCGAGACGATCCTTGAGCCTGAAGTGGGCGTCGAGCTCCCCAACCAGCTTCGACTCGATTTTCGCCAGCGCGATGCGCGACGGCGCGACCCACAGGTTCGGCTGTGTCGAGGGCACGATGACGTCGGCGAAGCTGCAGGACGCCTCCGCGATCGCGTCGTACACGCTGCGCGTGACGGTTGACATGTCGACATACGACATCGTGCTGTTGGCCTGGGGATCGAGATCGACAAGAAGGGTCCGAGTGCCGCGTAAGGAAAGTGCCGCCGCCAGGTTGATCGCGGTCGTGGTCTTCCCCACGCCCCCTTTTTGGTTGGCTATCGCAACGATCATCGTGTCCGTACGTCTGAATTCACAGGGGGTGCGGCCATTGTAGGAAGCGTGTGCGGGGGTGTCAATCAAAAGGGCACACGCCCGAACTGGTTTTTCAGATGTGCACGGGTGGGAAAGGGTGAGCAGTAGAGCGAACCAATTGCGGGGGCGGACGCGCGGTCTTCAAAACCGCGCGCTTACATCTTGTACTTGCCCATGTCGTTCGGGTCGAGGCTCTCGAGCCACTTTTGCAACTCGGTATCGCGCTTCTCCGGTACAGGATCGCTGCTCTTCGCGTTGTCGATGACCGTGTCCTCGACGAAGATCGGGGCTCGCGCGCGAAGCGCCAGGGCGATCGCATCACTGGGGCGCGCGTCGATCGCCATCGACTCGCCGTTGACCAGCAAATAAATCAACGCGTAGAACGTGTTGTCTTTCAGATCCGAGACGACGATTTTCTGGATGTCCGCTTTCAGGTCGTGAATGACGTTGCGCAGCAGGTCGTGCGTCATCGGACGCGGCGTGGTGACGTTTTCGATCTGCAGCGCGATGGCGTTGGCCTCGAACACGCCGACCCAGATCGGCAGAACCCGCTGCTCGGCCTTGTCGCGCAGAATGATGATCGGCATGTTGGTGATCGGATCGACCATCAGTCCCTTGATCGTCATCTCAATCTGCATGGTGTCGTGTCCCGTTCGCAGTTGGCCAGAGGGCCGCAGAATCCGTTTCAAACGTAGGCAGCCGTTGTGGCAGTGTCAAGCGCAACCGACTCCCCTCGCAGGCTGTTCGGGTTTGCGCCCGTGATTCGCACCGCAATGATGTCGCCGATCTCAGTCCCCGATCCCGCGAAGTTCACCACCGTGTTGCCGCTGGTGCGACCCGAGAGTTCCCAGTCGCGCCTCCGGCTGCGCGAGTCCACCAGCACGTCGAACGTCTGTCCGATCGCGGCATTGTAGATCTCGGTCTGGATGCGCTTCTGCAGCGACTGCAGCGCCACGATTCGCTCCGTCTTGTCGCGCTCGGAGATCGCGTCCGGCATGCGCTTGGACGCCAGCGTGTTCGGCCGCTCCGAGTACTTGAATGAAAACATGCTGTGATACCTGACCTGTTCGACGAGCGACAGCGTGTCGGCAAAGTCTCGCTCGCTCTCACCCGGGAACCCGACGATCATATCGGTCGATAGCGCGATGTCCGGGATAGCCTCACGCAACGCCGCCACAAGTTCCAGGTAGTGCTCGCGCGTGTGACGCCGGCGCATCGCCGCCAGCACTCGCGTCGACCCGGATTGCACGGGCAGATGAAGATGCCGGCAGACCGCGGGCAAATCCCGCATCGCCGCGATCATCCGCGGCGTTACGTGCCGCGGGTGTGGGCTGGCAAACCTGATTCGCGCCAGACCCTCGATGGCGTTGAGCCGTTCGAGCAGCGCAGCGAAATCGCAGGTCGGATCATCGGGCGCCTGATAGTGATTCACGATCTGGCCGAGAAGCTGCACTTCCCTGGCGCCGGTCGCCACTGCATGCCTGGCGTCTGCGACAATGTCGCCGACGGGACGCATCCGCTCGTGGCCGCGCGTGTAGGGGACGACGCAGAAGGCGCAGTACTCGTTGCACCCTTCGATGATGGTCACATACGCCTTCACAGGATCGCTTCGACGCGCAATCCCCAACGGAAACGACACGTCGTCTACAGGATCGATCGCGACCGTCGCCGGTTCTGTCCTGCGACGCGGGTGCTCGAGCGCTTCGGTGACGAGAAGCGGAAGACGTTTCAGGTTCTGCGTACCTAGAATCACATCGACCGACTTGGAACGTCGCAGAATCTGCGATCCTTCCTGTTGTGCGACGCAGCCGGTGACGGCGACCACCGGACGACCGCCGGTCTCGTTCCCCATCAGTCGAATCTCACCCAGGCGAGTGAATAACTTCTCTTCGGCACGTTCGCGGACACTGCAGGTATTGATCACGATGACGTCCGCATCGCGCTCGTCGCTGGTCGACTCGAAGCCTGCCTGCTCGAGGAGACCCGCCATGCGTTCCGAGTCGTGGATGTTCATCTGACATCCAAACGTTTCGATCAGATACTTGCGCCCCATCGACCTTCGCTTTCGCTTTCGTGTTTATTTCGCTTTCGCCTGAATTGACGCGTTCGAACGACCCGGCCCCTATCAATTCGTCTTTCTCTGTTTACCTGGCTTCCTCTGTGGTGAAGCCTCTCCGTTTCCTCGAGAACTACTCTGCTCTCTCCCCCGCCGGAAGGCGAGCATTTCCTTCGCGCTCGCCATGACGGCGGCCGAGACATCGCTGCCGCCGATCATGCGCGCCAGCTCCTCTTCTCTTTTGACTCCTTCGACCCGCGCAACGTCGGTCACGGTTCGGCCGGTTCGGATGCTCTTTTCGATGCGATAGTGCGTCGAACCGTACGCGGCGATCTGTGGAAGGTGTGTGATACAGAGCACCTGGTATGTGGCGCCGAGGCGTTGCAGTCGCGCGCCGACCACATCGGCGACGGCGCCTCCAATCCCGGCATCCACCTCGTCGAAGATGAGCGTTTTTCCCGGCGCGTCGGTGGACGCCAGTGTCTTCAAGGCGAGCATCACGCGAGACAGCTCACCGCCCGAGGCGATGCGCGCCAGGGGCCGAAGATCCTCCCCCGGATTCGGCGAGATGTAGAACTCCCCGTCCTCGATTCCGCGCGCAGTCCATTCCGCCTCGGTCGGGGCCTCCGTGAATCGCACGTCACACCGCGTGCGGGTCATCGCCAGTTCGCCAAGCGCGCGTTCGAGTGCGCGCGAGAACTCGACGGCCGCGGAACGGCGTTGGCTCGCCAATGCCCTGGCAGCCTGCAGATAGGCGTCCCCTGCCTGCGCCAACGCCCGATCGATCGTGGCGACGCGCTCGGTCGCATGCGTCAAGTCGTGCTGTTCGCGTCGCAGCGAATGTGCCTTGTCCAGTACCTCGGCAAGCGTGGCGCCGTGCTTTTTCTTCAGTCGTTCGAGCTGGGCGAGACGATCCTCGACTTCCTGCAGGCGCGCCGGGGACGCGTCGATGGCGCCGGAATACGAGCGAAGAAAGAAGGAGAGATCTTCCAGCTGCGATTTCACTGCGTCGCGACCATCGAGATACGGAGCGAACCGCGTGTCCAGCGCCGCCAGATCACCCACCTTCTTCCAGACGACGCCGAGAGCCGGAAGTACGGCCGCGTCTCCTTCGTAAAGCGCGTCATAGGCTTCCGAGCAGAGCCGTTGCAGCCTGTCAGCATTCGCGAGCACGGTTCGCGTCGCCGACAGTTCATCGTCTTCACCAGGCTTGGGCGAGATGCGATCGATCTCGGCAAGCTGGAACGACAGGAATTCGAGACGCGAGGCTTTCTCGCGCTCGCCACTGACCAGGCGATCTCGTTCGGCCCGCACGGTCTCGAACGCGGCAAAGCGATCGCCGACCGCGCAACGTTGATCGCGGAGATTCGCAAATGCGTCGAGCACGTCGAGATGTGTCGACGCGTCGAGCAACCGCTGGTGTTCGTGTTGGCCGTGGAGGTCGACAAGCGGTGAGCAGACGTCGCGCAGTGTCGCGGACGTCGCGAGCGCACCATCGATCGACGCGCGGCTTCGTCCTTGTGCCGAGACTTCCCGCCTGACGATCACCTCGTCACCATCAGCCGTTTCGAAGATGGCTTCGACCGTAGCGGTTTCTTCTCCCGTCCGCACCAGATCGGCTGATGCGCGGCCGCCAACGAGGAGTCCGACGGCGCCCACCAGGATGGACTTCCCCGCCCCAGTCTCCCCGGTCAGCACGTTGAGACCGCTCTCGAACTCGAGTTCAAGCCGATCGATCACGGCCAGATTCCGGACGGAAAGAAAACGGAGCATGGACGCGAAGTACAATCTTATCAGATGTTTGACAGCGCATAGGGGGCATGTTACTCTTCAAAAACCCTGCGCTGTCCCAGCGGCGCGACATACGATCGTAGCGGAGGAATGTTTGCGCACGCCCGGATACTACGCCCTTGCGCTGTACGCGCAGGGCGACACGCCGGCAACTGGGGCCGGCGACGTCAACACCGACATCATTTATCTCGTCCTTCACGCGAGCCTGATCGCGCAGCTCGTGCTGGCGATCCTGCTGCTCTTCTCAGCGATCTCGTGGGGAATCATTCTTTACAAGTTCTGGCAGTTCAGCCGCTCGTCGCGCCAGTCATCGACGTTTCTCGACGTCTTCCGCAAGAGCAGCAAGTTCTCTGAAGTGCAGGCGGTCTGCCGCACGCTGTCGGCCAGTCCACTCGTGGGGCTGTTTCAATCGGGGTACACGGAGCTGAATTCACAACTGCGAACGGCTGGCAATCCCGAGCCCGCCAAGCCAGCCGCGGCAGCCGGACGTCCAACTCTGAAGAGCCTCGACGCGGTCGACCGCGCTCTGCTTCGCGCGACGACCGTCGAGATGACCAGGCTCGAACGTCGTGTGACGTTCCTCGCGACGACAGCGAGTATCACGCCGTTCATCGGACTGTTCGGAACCGTGTGGGGGATCATGAATTCGTTCCAGCAGATCGGCGCGCAGGGATCGTCGAGCCTGGGCGTCGTCGCTCCAGGAATCGCGGAGGCACTGATCACCACGGCGGCGGGCCTCTTTGCCGCGATACCGGCCGTGTACTTCTACAACTACTTCACCAGTCGCGTGAAACACTTTGCCTCGGACATGGACGATTTCTCGCTCGAGTTTCTCAATATCTCGGAGAGGAATTTCACGTAAGTGATCGTCATGTGGCTTCCGCCTCGCGGCGGAAGGCGAGATGAGGAATTCAATTGCCAAAAGTACATGACACCGCAGGCTCGAACGGTTCACGGCGAGGGCGAAGTGCGCGCGTGTCGACGACGCTGGCCGAGATAAACGTGGTGCCGCTGGTCGACGTGATGCTCGTGCTGTTGATCATCTTTATGGTGACGGCGCCGATGATGCAGCAGGGACTGCAGGTCAACCTTCCCCAGGCGCGGCGCTCCACACCGGTGACTGCGGAACCGGTCTATGTCACGGTGCCGGCAGATTTCACTCGCACTCGAACCGTGCAAATCGGCAAGGACGATGTGCGAATTGATTTTGTCGGCGAGCGCGTCCGCCAGGCACTGCTGGCGCGAACCGACAAGTCGGTCTTCATTCGCGCCGACGGTGCGGTGACGGTGCAGGAGATGGCGGCGGTCTGGGACAAACTGAAGGAAGGCGGCGTCGAGAAGGTCGGCATGATGACCAAGCCGATCACCCGATAACACATGCACGAAGCGGTCAGCGACATCCTCCTCGAACGATCGCGCGAATCCGATCGCGTCGGACAGATGATGCTGATCTCGTCGCTTGCGCACGCCGTTCTCCTTGCGGCGCTTGTCGTCATGCCGGCGAATTGGCGTACATCATCGAAATCGACCGACGTGATTCCGATGACTATTACGCTGAGCAGCGGCGGCGGCCCGGACACCGGTGGGCGCACGCCGATCTCCACGAGTCCGGTGCAGGAAGTCGCGGCGACGACCAAACCGGCGCCAGTCGCGCCACCCGTATCCAAACCGCCTGAGATGGTTGCGCCGGAGCCGACGGCCAAGCCGGTCGCAAAGACGCCGCCGAAGACGGAGAAGCCCGTCGACAAATCAACGGCGCGGAAGCCGACGACAGGGCCGGAAGTCAGAACCGGCGATGCGCGAGTGGAGACGGGAGGGGCGCCGATCCCGTTCGGAGGATTGACGCGTCCGGCTGGTGCGAGTTCGGTTGGCGCCTCGGCAACGACCGACTATGCGAATTTCTGCTGTCCGGAGTATCTGATCAAGATACTGGACATCATCAAGCGAAACTGGAATTCGAATCAGGGCGCCAATGGCCAGGTCGGTGTGAAGTTTACTATCCGTCGAGACGGAACGATCACGGCGGTAGAACTGGAGCAGCCGAGCCAGATCTCGCTGCTCGACCTGGAGTCGCAGCGGGCGTTGCTGAAGACACGAAATCTACAACCCTTACCGCGTGAGTTTCCGGAAAACGCGCTCACGATTCATCTGGTCTTTGATTACCATCGTTGATTACACCTATGCGAACACTCATCACCGGCATCGTGGTCGCGTCCGTCGGCTTGACGCTCGCGTCCCAGAATGCGCCACAGGGGAACCCCTCGCCGGCTCCCACCCAGCAGCCGGCGGAAATCCGTCTCACGATCAGCGGACCACCGGGACTGCCGCCGAAATACGCGGTGCCCGATTTCATTCCCCTCACCAACGATCCGGAAACGGTCGCCGCTGCCAAAACAGTCGGTCAGGTTCTCTGGGACGACTTGAACTTCGAACGCGAGTTCTACCTGATTCCGCGCGACACTTACCGGACGATTCCGCCGGCGAGTTCAATCGATCATGTGCCGCTGGATCAATGGAAGCAGCTCGGCGCCGACGGTCTCATCGTCGGCACCGTCAGAAAGACTCCGACCGGCGCCGCCGTGCAGGTGCGGCTAATCGAAGTGACGTCGGGGCAGACGGCATTCGGCAAAGAGTACAGCGGCACATTGAAGAACCCGCGGCTCTACGCTCACACGGCTTCCGACGAGATTCATCTGCAGCAGCGAAGTCTCAAGGGCGTGGCGCGCACGAGGCTGGCCTTCGCGTCCGATCGCGATGGCGAGCGTATGAAAGGCCCAATCGTCGATCGCGGCATCTCCAACATCTATATGTCGGACTACGACGGCGCCAATCAGCAGCGCGTGACGATTACCCGTTCGCTCGACATCACGCCTGCGTGGTCGCCTGATGCGAGGGCTATTGCTTACACGTCGTATCGCACGGGGTTCCAGGACATCATCGTTTCATACATTTACGAGGGGAAATACTCGAACCCCACGGCCGGGACCTCGGAGAGACAGAATTTCCTGCCTGCATGGTCGCCTGATGGGTCGCGGTTGGCGTTCACGTCGAATCGCGACGGTAACAGCGAGATCTACGTCATCAACCGCGACGGTAGCGGGCTAAGGCGTCTCACGAATCATCCCTCGATTGACGTAACGCCGACGTGGTCCCCGACGGGAAAACAGATTGCCTTTACGTCCGATCGCACCGGCTCGCCGCAGATCTGGGTCATGAATGACGATGGATCCGAGCCGCGCAAAATCACGAACGAATCAAGATGTGATCGTCCGACCTGGTCGATTTCGCCGAACAACGAGATTGCGTACGCGTCACAGACCGGGGCTGGGTATGACATCCGTATTTACGATGTGGCGACGAGCGAGAGCCACACGATCACCGATGGCATCGGCAGCAATGAGAGCCCGGCATTTTCGCCGAACGGCCGTCACATCGCGTTCACGTCGACGCGGGCCGGCAAGGCACAGATCTTCCTGATCGACCGAGATGGAAAGAACCTGCAGCAGATCACCAGAACCGGCATGAACAGGTATCCAAACTGGTCGCAATAGCCGCGCGCTTTCGCGCGCGGAAGCGCCTGCGGGCCGAGCGGGGGCGACGTCGCCGAGTGAGAGCGAGCGGGATGGGCCCCCGCGAGCCGTGAGAAAAGGGAAAAGGCAGAGACGATGAAACAGAGACGAACGGTTGTGGCAGTGGCGATGGTAGCGCTGATGCTGGTGAGCGCGTGTTCGAAGAAGAAGCCGCCGGTTGCACGGCCCCTTCCGCCGCCGCCTCCGCCTACGTCCTCGACGAACCGGGTGCCAGGTCCACCTGAGCCAGTGCGCGAGCCCGTTCCTGTTCCGGCTGAACCCATGGCGTCCGACACCTTGTCCTCGACCGATATCGACACGCTGAACAAGAACTCCCCCTTTCAGCCAGTGTTTTTTGCTTACGATCAGGACGATATCGACGCCATCGGCCAGCAGGCGCTGAACAACAACGCTGAGCTGATGAAGAAATACTCGACCTGGATTGTCACGATTGAAGGGCACGCCGACGAGCGCGGTACGGCAGAATACAATCTGGCGCTTGGTGAGCGGCGGGCGCTTGCGGCGCGAAATTATCTCGTGTCGCTCGGAATCCCGGCCGATCGCCTCCGCACCGTCAGCTATGGTAAGGAATTTCCCTTCGAGCCCGGCCACGACGAAGGGTCGTGGTCAAAGAATCGCCGGGCGCATTTTGTCGTGACCAGTAAATGATCGCGGTTGAGGCACGAACGATGAAACAAAGTGCATGGACGATAGTTCCAGTGCTGCTGCTGATGCTCGCGTCGCCGGTGGCCGCCGCCGACAAAGCACATCAGCAACTGATGGCGGAGATCCGGATGCTGCAGGAGCAGCAACAGCAGCTTCAGCAGATGATGGGCGCGCTGGCGGAAACGCTGAAGACCGTCTCGACGAAGATCGACGATCAAACAGCGGCGAACAGAAAGTCGTTCGCCGATCAGAAGCTGCAAATCGACAATGTCGCCGACGGTGTGAGAGTGCTCCGCGAGAAGGCCGACGATACCAATGTTCGTCTTTCGACGGTGTCGCAGGAACTCGGGGCGGTCCGACAGGCGATGTCGTCGATGCCGACCGGGCAAGCTCCGCCACCGATTGCTGGCGCCGAACCTTCTCCGGCCGGAGAGCCCGGCGCCACTCCGACCACCACGGCGCCGGTGCCAACGACGCCGCCTGGATCAGCGCCGTTCATCTCGCCGCAACGGATGTACGACAATGCCTATAGCGACTATGCCGGCGGGCAGTTCGACATCGCCATCCAGGGATTCAACGCGTATATCGCGAGCTTTCCCAAGTCCGACAAGGCAGACGACGCACAGCTGAACATCGGCAATGCGTACTACGGGGCTGGAAAACAGCGCGAAGCGGTGGACGCGTATCAGAAGGTGATTGCGAATTATCCGAACAGCGACAGCATTCCCGTCGCCTACTACAAGCTGGGTGTCACCTACACCGACCTCAAGCAGGCCGATCTTGCGCGACGCTCGTTCGAGACGGTGATGCAGAAATATCCGGCCGCGCCCGAGGCATTCCTCGCGAAGCAGAGACTGGACGCGCTGAACAGAAAATAGCTGGCACTTAAAACGGAATATCGTCGTCGGTCAGTTCCGACACGGGTTCCCCCATGTGTTCTTCGGCCGGCGCGGATGCCGCGCGGGGCTGTTGACGGGCGCCTCCTCCGCCGCCGCCAAGAAGTACGACGCGATCACCACGGATTTCCGTGGTGTAGCGCTTTGAGCCGTCCTTGTCGGTCCACTCTCGCGTCTGAAGTTTCCCCTCGACGTAGATCTGCTTTCCCTTCATCAGGTATTCGTTCAGGCTCTCGGCCGTCTTGCCCCAGAGGACGACGCGGTGCCACTCGGTTTTTTCCTGGCGCTGTCCGGCCTTGTCGTTCCACATCTCTGTTGTCGCCAGACTCAGCGTCGCGACCGGTGCGCCGCCAGGCGTGTAGCGAAGCTCGGCGTCGCGTCCGAGATTTCCAACAAGGATCACTTTATTCACGCTGCCCATCGAAGCCTCAATTCACCATCACCAATTCACCAACTCACCAGTTAACAAGAGTCGCGCCATTGTGTGACGCGAGTGTTTGTCGCGTCAATCTGGATGTTCATCATGCCAGCTGCGCGGTTTCTGCAACCTCGATTAGTGCCGGATGTTGTGATTACGTCGTACGACCATAACGGTCTTCGAGCCGGACGACGTCGTGAAGTTCAGGTGTCGAGACTTCGAAGACGTCGCAATCCGTAATCGCGGTCATGCGGTGGACGGTCTTCGGTGTCACGTGAATCGCGTCTCCAGGCTGCATCTCGCGCTTGACGAGTTCGTCTCCTTCTTTGATCTCAAAGAGCATTCGGCCGGAGGCCAGATAGATCGTTTCGTCTTTCTGATTGTGGTACTGGAGGCTGAGCGCGTGCCCGGCGTTGATGTGAATCACCTTGCCGACGTAGCGCTCGGTCTTCGCCCAGTGCAGTTCGTAGCCCCAGGGTTTATCGACTTTCGTTACTGGATCAGGCACGTCTTCTCCTTGATGGCGGGGTCTCAAGACCCCGCCTTGCACGATCGTTCGACGTTATAGACGGGGTCCTACCTTCATTCGCGTCGACATGAATTCAGCCAGCACCTTCTCCACCTCGGACGCCGTCCGCGCGCGCAACGCGCGCGCCGCCATCTGTGTCGCCCCGGCGGCGCTCAGTCCACGCAGCGCCTGCTTGGCCAGAGCTACCGCCGTTGGCGCCATGCTGAATTCGGTCAGGCCCAGTCCCACGAGTAGTGTCAGCACGATCGGATCGGCGGCCATCTCGCCGCAGACCGATACCGGAATACCGCGCCTGCGCGCCGCGCGCGCAACCAGCCGAAGCATCCTCACCATGGCGGGATGAAGCGGTTCGTACAAATTCGACACCCGTTCGTCGGTGCGGTCGACCGCCAGACAGTACTGAATGAGATCGTTTGTGCCGATGCTGAAGAAGTCGGCGTGCTCGGCCAGCAAATCGGCGGTGAGTGCCGCCGACGGGACCTCGATCATCACGCCAATGGGCACCGGGGGTATGCCGATGCCGCGGCCACGAAGCGTCTCAGCGGCGCGGACCACGGCGGCGCGCGCCTCACGCAGTTCATCGACTCCTGACACAAACGGGAACATGATCCGCAGTGGCCCGTGCGCCGCCGCGCGGAGTAACGCCCGAAGCTGCGCCTGAAATACGTCGTCCATCGCCAGGCTCAGGCGAACTCCGCGCAGGCCGAGCGGTGCGCGCGCGCCGGCAGCGTCTGGTTCGTCGACCGGCAACTGACCCTCGCTGATATCGAATGTCCGGATGGTGACTCGACCGGGCGCCATGCTCTCGACGAGACGCGTGTACGCGGCGAACTGTGTCTCTTCCGTCAGCGCCGCGTGTCCGCCCCATGCAAGCAGAAACTCCGATCGGAAAAGGCCGATGCCCTCAGCACCCGCCTCACGTGCTCGCATGGCATCGTCGGGGGACTCGACGTTCGCTTCCAGGCGGATCTGAACGCCATCTTCGGTGACCGGCGGCAGCCGGCGGTATTCGTCGAGCGACTGTTCGAATTTTTCGCGTCGCTGCTGCCGTGTCCGAACGTGCTCGAGCGTCGCCGGGTCCGGATCGACGAACACTTCGCCGCTCGCGCCGTCGACCGCGATCAACGCGCCTGGAGCGATCACGGTGCTTGCGTTGCGGAGCCCCGCCACTGCAGGCACCTGGATCGACCTGGCAAGAATCGCCGTGTGATACGTCCAGCTGCCGCCATCGGTCAGAAACGCCGAGAAACGCTGCCAATCGAGCTGCGCGATCACAGAGGGCGTCAACTCATCGGCGACCAGCACCAGCGGCCCGTCAAGATCCTTGAACAGCTCGAGCGGATCTCCTCCGGTGCGAAGGTTCATGCAGAGGCGGCCGACGACGTCCCCGACGTCTCCCTGCCGTTCTTTGAGATACGCGTCTTCGCCCTGATCGAATAGCGCCGAGATCTCGGAAAACGCCCGTTCGAGCGCCGATCCGGCGTTCAGCTGTTCGGTGCGGATGATCTCCGCCGCGCGATCAATCAGCATCGCATCGTCGAGCATCAGCAACTGCGCGTCAAACAGATACGCGTGCTCGGCACCGGCCGATTCCGCAATCCGCTGCCGGATCTGTTGCAGTTGCTCGCGTGAGCGGGCGCGCGCCTCGGCCAGCGTCTCGATTTCCCGCTCGATGCGCGCCGCGGGAATCCGGAATCGGAAATCGCGCGCACCGCGGCGGAGCACGAGCGCTTTGCCGATGCCGATGCCGGGCGATACGCCGAGGCCGGTCAGACGCATGGCGCTTCGTCCAGGCCGCGCTCGATCAACGCACAGAGCGCCGCCACGGCCGCCTCCTCGTCAGGTCCATCCGCCGATATCGTGATTTCGCTGCCCTTGGCGGCAGCAAGCAGGAGCAGTCCCATGATGCTTTTCCCGTCAACTTCGCGGCCGCCGCGGCCGACCTTGATGCGGCACGAGAAACCGCTGGCGGCGTGAACGAACCGTGCGGCGGCGCGGGCATGCAGCCCAAGCGGATTGAGTATGGTGACGAGACACCGTGTCACGCCTTTTCGCCCTTCAGCAAGTCCGAAGCGACCCAGATGGCGTTCCGGCCATGCTCGCGCATGTCGCGCGCGAGTGACGCGAGGTCGGCGAACTTCTGTGGCCGCGCAAGCTTAATCAACATCGCCAGATTCACGCCGGTAATGACTTCGACGTGCTCGCTGACGAACGTGACCGCCAGGTTCGCAGGCGTCCCGCCGAACATGTCAGTCAGCACCAGCACTTTCGCCGGCTCCTCGTCGCTGCCGCCCGCCGAAGCGCTGACGCGAGCGATCGCCGCCCCGATTCCCTCGCGCGCATGATCGACATCCTCATGCCATCCGATGGAGACCGCTGCGAAATGCGGCAGGTCGCCGACGATCATCTCGGCAGAGTTGACCAGTTCGGTCGCCAGTTGGCCGTGGGTGACGACAACGATACCGAGTTTCATGTTCTGATCCGGGGGGCTGCGCCCGTGGCGCGCCTTGACGGACGACGTCTATTCATTCGCAATGTCTCTATGCTTGACACGCAATCTGACCCCCGGAATTCCCGACAGTCCCTTCCGTAGCGCCTCCGCAATCGCGACCGACCGATGCCGCCCGCCAGTGCAGCCGATTCCGATCGTCAAATACGTTTTTCCTTCATGAGCGTACTGCGGAATCAGGAACTTCAGCAGGTTGAGTGTGTGGTCCAGGAAGTCGTGAGTGGCGCTGGATCGATCGAGATACCGAGCGACTTCCGCGTCTCGTCCCGTGTACGGCCGTAGCGCAGGTACGAAATGCGGATTGGGGAGAAACCGCACGTCAAACAACAGATCCGAGTCGACCGGAATGCCGTGCTTGAACCCGAAGCTCAGAATCGTGACGACGAGTTGCGATCCAGGGGTGCTGCCCGACGCGACCCCGGTGAAGACGTGTCGCAATTCATGGACGGTCATCTCCGTCGTGTCGATGACGTGATCGGCCAGCTTCCGGATGGCGCGCATCGCGTCCCGCTCTTCCCTGATTCCTTCGATCGCCGATCGATCGGGTGCGAGCGGATGGGGCCGGCGGGTCTCGCTGAATCGCCGCACCAACGCAGGCTCGGCCGCCTCAAGGAATATCAGGACCGGATTCAAATTCTTCCGCGCCTTCAAGCGACGGTAGACGCCCGGAAACTCCTTGAGCATCTTCCCTTCGCGCACGTCGACGACGACGGCGGCGCGGGAAATCTCGGTACCGGCCCTGAGCGTCAGTTCCGCGAGCATCGGCAGGAGCGTCACCGGCAGGTTATCGACGCAGAAGTACCCAAGATCCTCGAGAGCACGGATCGCCTGGGATTTTCCCGATCCGGAAAGGCCGGTGAGCACGACGAAGCGGGAGGTCACCGCCGTGCGAGCGGCCCGTCGGGCAGCGTGGCGCTTCTCTCGCATCAGTGATCCTCTCCCAAATCAACATCCTGGCCGCGGCCGGCGAGCCGGTCGTTCAGGCGAGTCACAAGTTTGCGGGCTGCATGGTGGCCGCGGACTCGCAACAGCTGGTTACGCGCCGCGACTTCGACGAGAATCGCCACGTTACGGCCCGGAGCGACCGGCATCCGAATCATCGGCGTGCGCACGCCGAGTGTTTCATAGAACTCGTCGTCGACGCCGAGCCGATCGTATTCCCGGCCGTGCTCCCAGCGTTCGAGTTGCACCACCAGTTCGACGCGCTTCGACGATCGTGTCGAGGCGACGCCAAAAAGATCCTGCACGTTAATCAACCCGAGGCCGCGAATCTCCATGTGGTTCCGCGTCAACTCCGGACATGTTCCGATGAGGAACGACTGTGCCCGGCATCTGAGTTCGACGACGTCGTCGGCGACAAGGCGGTGGCCACGAACGACCAGATCCAGCGCACATTCACTTTTGCCGATGCCGCTCTCTCCGATCACGAGCACGCCAAGGCCGAGGATGTCCATCAGCACGCCGTGGACCACACCGCGCGCGGCGAGATGGGCATCGAGGATCGACGAGAGTTTCGAGATCGCTTCAGGCGTCGGCGTTCGCGACCGCAGCAACGGCACGCTGGCGCGGTCGGCTTCGGTGATGGTTTCCGGCGGCGGCGAGGCGCCTCCGGTCACCAGCAGGCACGGAAGCTCGTGGCTGAACACCCGCCGTAGCGCGACGGCGCGGTCCTCGGCGGTCAGCGTTTCGAGATATCGCACTTCGCTCGTGCCGAACACGAGCACACGGCCGGGACGGAGGTAGGCATCGAACCCCGAGAGCGCGAGGCCGGTCTTCTGGGTGTGCGGAATGGTGATCTGGCGTTCGAGGCCCGACTGCCCGGCAAGCAGTTCGAGATCGAAAGCGCCGGAATCCGAGACGTCTCGAAGGATGGTTGCGACGGTGACGCCCCGCGGCTGGGCGGTTTCGGTCATCGCGCCAATGCTACGTGAATCTGCACGAAATCGTCATCACTCCGAGGGCCTTCGCCCGTCGGACTCCCTTACTCCGGCTCGATCAATCCGAGATTTCCGTCCTTTCGTCGGTACAAAATGCTGACCGTATCGGTCTCAGCATTGCGGAACACGACGAAGTTCTCTCCCTCGCCATCAACGCGCAGGGCCGCGTCTTCGAGTGACATCGGTTTCACGGCGTACCGCGTGTTTTTGACAATCCGCGGGGCCGGCGGCGTGTCGCCCGGTGCGGCGCGAACGACGCGGGGAGCAGTCGTCCGTTTCCGGCCATCCCACTTGCCCTTCAACGTCTGCGCCTGCTGCTCGATCTTCTCCGTCGCCTGGCGGATCGAGATCGGCCACGCATTGCCTTCGCCGTTCCCGCGGAGCACGTGGTCCCCCTTCGTGTGGACGGCAATCTCCGTACGCAGACGGTACTTCTCTTTCGTCAGCGTGATGATTGCGGAGACAGCCGCGTCGTTCAGGAGACGCTCGAGACGGGAGAAACGTTTGGTAATCAGCTGCCGCACAGGAGCGGTGATCTCCACGTGCCGGCCGGTTATATCGAGTCGCATAAAGAAAGCTTCCAGCTCCCAGCTGTCAGCTTCCAGCTCACATTACTCGCAGCGTCCGCGTTCAGCAGCTGGTAGCCGGAAGCGGGAAGCTGGAACCTGACACGTGAAGCTCAAAAGAGCACTTTTCTCTGGTTCGATGTTGGAATCTTCAGCTCCTCGCGATACTTCGCGATGGTGCGGCGGGCGAGCATCAGCCCTTCTTTCTGGAGGATGCTCACGATTTTCGAGTCGCTCAACGGCTTTCGCGGATCCTCGTTCTCGATGATCTTGCGGATGCGCTGTTTGATGGTGACCGATGAGACGCTCTCGCCGAACGAGCTGCTGATCCCGCTGTGGAAAAAGTATTTCAGCTCGAAGACGCCCTGCGGCGTATGCATGTATTTGTTGTTGACGACGCGGCTGACGGTGGACTCGTGCATACCGATGTCGTTGGCGACATCACGAAGCACGAGCGGCCGCAGATACTCGATCCCGTGATCGAGAAACTCGCGTTGAAAATTGATGATGCTGGTCGCCACCTTGTGAATCGTCTTCTGCCGCTGATCGACCGACTTGATCAGCCAGAGCGCCGATCGGAATTTGTCCTTCACATAGGCGCGCGTCTCGTCGTTCTGCTCTCCGCCGCCGGCGCCGGTCTTGTCGAGCAGCCGTCGGTACACAGGACTGATCCGCAGTTGCGGCAGTCCTTCTTCGTTCAACGCGGCGACGTACTGATCCTCGACCTTGACCACGTACACGTCGGGGATCACGTATTGTGATTGCGACGGGTTGTAGCGGCTCCCCGGCTTCGGATCCAGGTTGCGAATAATCTCGACGTGTTCCTTCAAGTCGTCGAGCGAGATGCCCAGCTTCCTCGCGATTTCAGGAACCTGATGGTTCTGGAGCAGTCGCAGGTGTTCAGTGACGATCTTCTCGGTCGGGGTGCCTTCGAGACCGAGATGACGAATCTGGAGCCAGAGACATTCCTGCAGATCACGCGCCGCGACACCGATCGGATCGAACGTCTGCACGTGCTGCAGCGCCCGTTCGACATCGGCGACGGGCCACTCCCCCATGGCCGCGATTTCCTCGACCGACGCGACCAGATACCCGTCGTCGTCGAGATTGCCGATAATCGCGCCACCGATCTCCTTGAGCCGTTCGTCGTCTGTTTGTAGGGAGAGTTGCCAGAGAAGGTGGTCGGAGAGCGAAGCCGCCGTCGAGAGTGTGTTCTCGATCGGCGGCAGTTCCTTGACCTCGGACGGGGTCCGGGAGCGATACCCGTCGTCGAGATAGTCTCCGAAGAAATATTCGTAGTCGGCGTCGTCCCACGGATCGCCCTTGTCGGCGGGCTGCTGTTCCGCGGCTTTCTCCTGCTGCTGCTGTTGTTCGGCCGGCTGCAGTTCCTCGGTCGGCACCTCTTCGAGCAGGGGGTTCTCGACCATTTCCTGGTTCAGCAACTCCGCGAGCTCGAGTGTCGACATCGGCAACAGCTTGATCGCCTGTTGCAGCGATGGAGTAAGGATGAGCTTTTGAACGAGCTTGGTATGGAGCTTCTGCTGAATCGCCATTAGTCGAGTGGGGCCGTGTCCGTCCCTTCCATCTTAGTCCAATCGGAACTCCGAGCCGAGGTAAATCCGTTTCACGTCCTCGTCGGCGGCGAGGCTGGCGGGGGTTCCACTGCGGAAAATTACCCCATCATGGACGATATAAGCACGGTCCGTTATCCTGAGCGTTTCCCGCACGTTGTGGTCGGTGATCAAGACACCGATCCCTCGCTCCTTGAGATGAAAGACGATCTTCTGGATGTCGGTCACCGCAATCGGATCGATTCCGGCGAACGGCTCATCCAGGAGCATGATTTTCGGCGACACCACGAGGGCACGGGTGATTTCGACGCGCCGCCGTTCGCCCCCCGACAGGGTGTAGGCGGGCGCCTTCGCAAGCGGCGTCAGGCCGAGTTCGGCGAGCAGTTCGGTTCGGCGATTGCGGCGACTGGCCGAGTCAAGCGGAAGGGTTTCGAGAATGGCGGTAATGTTGTCTTCAACGCTGAGGCCGCGAAAGATCGATGCTTCCTGCGGCAGATATCCGATGCCTTTTCGGGCTCGGACGTACATCGGATCGTCGGTCACGTCCGAGCCATCAAGCAGGACCCGTCCGGAATCGGGCGCTGTCAGGCCCACCACCATTGAAAAGGTTGTCGTCTTTCCGGCACCGTTCGGACCGAGCAGACCGACAACCTCGCCCGACGAGACATCCAGATTCACGCCCTTGACGACCGTGCGGCCGCTGTAAGACTTTGTGAGGTCGGTCGTATGTAGTGTGGCCACGTCCTATCGCGTCTCCGTCGGACACGCGATTGACGTCGCCACAGATCTGATTAGGTTGTTTCCGGTCATCGTGATGCTGTCGACGGCGCGCTGGAATTTGAGGACGGACCCGACCGACTTCTTGCAGTCGGGTGGCGCGATTTCGACAGCTTCGACCGGTGTTCCGGTCATGTGATACGTTTCGTCGCGGGCCAGATACGTCACACGGGCGCCAGTGGCCACGCGGCCGCCTTCCTTGACCACCACCGAACCATTCGCGCCATAGCCTTCGACGCGCTCGAGCTCATTGACGTCCTTCTTCATAAACAGCTCGAGCTTTTCGGCCGCGACGTCCCCCTGTGAACCGATCAGGTGCGCCTTGGTGGTGTAGGTCGCCAGACGTTTCGCGTCGTCGTACAAAAATGTTTCCGATTCTCCAGTTGACTTCGTGCTCTTGCGCACATTGGTCTTCGGATCGACGTCGTCCATCATCATTTCGGTATGCACGTTGACGCGAGCTTCCAGGTTGCCGGTCTTATCGTCAACCACGATGGTGTCGGCGTTCACTTTGGTGACTCCCTGCCACAACCGGGAATTTCCAACGTAGACGGCGCGGCCTGCCAGCCCATCGTAGTCGAGCCGGTTGGACGTGACGGTGACGGGTTGGTCCTGCTGGAGCAGCGACGGGACGTGTGTGTCCGAACCGGATCGGTTCGCCGGGGTCTGACCCTGGTCTGACCCCGGTTTGACCCCGGTCTGACCCCGGTCTGGCCCCTTCTGCGGCAGCATGGACGTTCGCACTTTCGTGTCCGCTTTCAGCTTCCGCGTTCCAATCGAGAACTCGATCGTTCGCGCTTCGACGGTGACACGCCCGTCGCTCACCCGCGGGGCCGGCGGACCCGGATCCTGCGATGGCGACAGATCGATCTGGTCTTTGTCGACATGGTACAAGCCGTGAGTCGAGTCGGCCACGACCTGCGGACCGTCGGTGAAGTGCACGTTGCCGCGAAAGTCTGCCTGTTCGACCGCGCCAAACCCCGGCTTGGTCGTCACGATCAGGGTCATCGCGCGGGCCTGCCGATCGATCGCCGGCAGAGTGCCGCGTGCCGCGCGGATCTCGCGATAGTCGACATTGCCGCCAAACGTTGCGTTCTGCAGCCCCGTTCCCGGTGCGCCGGTGGCGTTCAAAGTCGCTGAACGAATCCGCTTTGCGGGTGAATCGCCGTCGGGCGGCAGGTCCACCTGGACGTTCTCCATCGCGTCGAGATTGGTCAGCGTCTTGCCATCTGGCGACATCGTCAGGTCGATCGTCTTCCCGGCGACCCGCTTCCCTGCACCGTTGCCTTCACCCGGCAGCTGGACGACCGCGTTTTCGACCAGATGCGAACGCTGGAGCGTGCGGCCATCGTCGCCGTAGGTCAGGTCGATGTCGCGAGCGGTCATCGATTGCGGACCGCCGTCGCCAGAGCCGGTGATCCGGCTGTTGTTGCGGAGCTGCAGAAGCTGGACGCGCTGATCGTCCTGGGTCAGCATGATGGTGATGTCGTCGGCGTCGATCACCCGTCCTTCGGCAACGATATGTGCGCTTCGCGTCAGCTTCAGATAGTGTTCCGCTCTCGCGAGGCCGATCGTTTCGGCCCTGGCATCGATCGCGCCCTGACCTTTCTCGTCAGGCGTCACAGTCACGTGCGGCTGCGCCAACAGCCACAGCACTTCACGGTTGAAATCGTAGGTCGCTCCGACACCGGTTCCGTGCATACGACTACGCGTGAAGGCGACCGGTCCGGGTGCCTTGAGTAGTCCGGCCTGGTGATCGTAGGTCGCGTCCTCGGTCGTGACCTCGGTGCCGTCGCTCGTCAGCTTGACCGCGCCGATGTAATGCGCCGTCTTCAAATCCTCACCAGCCTGAACCACCTCCGCCTCGTTGCTTCGAACCGTGAACGGCTTTCCATTTCTCTCCGACGTGATCTCGACACCATTCACCAGACGTGTGCGACCGTCGCTGTAGCTGCACTGGCCGCCAAACTTCATGGAGAACACAATCTTGCCGTCTTTCGACTGCTTGATTTCGCCGCCCTGCATGTTTTCGAGAATGCAGTCCTTGTCGCGCCGCTCGGGCACGGCCGCGGCAGCCGGCGGCGCCTGACGCTGACGCAAGGCGATAGCGACGATCGCGATGAAGACGATCACGAACGCGGCGATAGCGAACCGGGCCTTTTTCTGCCAAGTCATCTCGGTTGAAGTTACCAGTTGCCAGTTACCAGTTTCCAGTTCCGACGATTGAGGACTGGAAACTGGAAACCGGCGACTATCACTCAGCGTCGCCCAGGCTTTTGATGTCCGCGACGCTCAGTTCAAGATACGTTTCCCCCTGGAACTCGTTCTTTTCGAGCGAGAAGGCGAGGTTCACTCCGGCGCGGTTTTGATTGAGAAACTCGGCGCGATCGGCGGCGCGCCACGCGATGGCGCGAAAACGCCGCCCATCCTGCGAAAACGTCATCTTCAGATGCCGATCCTTGAGCGCGCGCGGTCCGTCAACTATCTCGACGCCTGAGGCATGAAAGACGGGGCGCGGATTCGCCATGCCGAACGGGCCCATCGTGTCGAGTTCGCGCATGAAGTCGGGGGTGATCGACCGCAGGCTCAACGGACCATCGATACGAAGACGTGGACGAAGCTGATCCGGCTCGAGCACCGCGTCGGCATAGGCATTTATGCGCGACCGGAACTCGGGGACTCGGGCGGCTTCCATCGTCAGGCCGGCCGCCTGCTTGTGACCGCCGAATCTGAGGAATACGTCGGAGCAATGCTCCAGGGCGGCGAGCATGTCGAAATCAGGAATGCTTCGACAGGATCCATGCGCCACTCCCCCTTCGACCGACAGAACGATTGCCGGCTTGTGGAATGTATCCACGAGCTTCGAGGCGGCAATACCGATGACACCGCGATGCCATCCATCTCCACCGACCACCAGGACGTTATGCGCGCCGATGGCCGGGTCCGTTTCGATGCCCTTGCGAGCCTGGGCAACGAGGTCTGCTTCTTCCTGCTGCCGCCGGAGGTTCTCGTCGTTCAACTGTTGCGCGAGCCCGCGGGCTTCCTCCCCCATGGCTTCGTCGGTCGCCAGCAGCAGCCGTGTCGCGATATCCGGCGTGCTCATACGACCGGCGGCGTTGACTCGAGGCGCCAACATGAACGCGACCTGGTAACTATCGATCGTCTTCCCGCTCAGGCCGGACGCGTCGAGCAGCGACCGCAGGCCGATCGTGTGCGGCCCGCGACTGAGTGAGGCCAGCCCGAGGCGCGCGATCACGCGATTCTCGCCAACCAATGGGACGACATCCGCCAGTGTGCCAATCGCCGCGACCTTGATGAATGCCGGCAGCCACTTTCCCTTGCCGGCGCGATGGCAGAGCGCCTGGACGAGTTTGAGAGCGACGCCAACGCCGGCCAAATGCTTGTCTGGATAGGTGCAGTCGGCGCGCTTGGGGTTGATCACCGCGAGCGCTGCTGGCAGCGTCCCCTCGGGTTCGTGATGATCGGTGACGATCAGGTCGACACCGAGTTCGCGGGCGCGAGCCGCAGCATCCGAGCTTCTGATTCCGCAGTCGACCGACACAATCACACCGACGCGTTCGCCATGAAGCCGGTCGATCGCGGCTCGCTGCAATCCATACCCGTCGCGCAGTCGTTCAGGGATGAAATGGATGACATCGCCCCCCAGCATTTCGAGGGCGCGGCGAAGGATGACCGTGGAGGTAATACCGTCGACGTCGTAATCGCCATGAATCGCAATCCGCTCGCGGCGCGCGAGTGCCTGCTCCAGCCGATCGACAGCCCGGTCCATATCCGCCAGGCGGAACGGGTCGTGTAAGTGATCCAGCGAGGGATTCAAAAAGCGAGTGGCGTCGTCAACGTTACTGAATCCACGAAGGCACAACAGCCGGGCGATGATCGGGTGGACGCCAAGTGCGGCGGCGAGGGTGGCGGCCTGGTCGTCATTGCACGGCAGATGATGCCATAGGAGGGTTTTCATTAATGGATTGTCACTGAGCCGGCTCCATTCGCGGCTCGTTCGTATCCAGGAATGAGCTTCGCTCCTCACCCATCTTGCGGAACTTGTCGTAACGAACGCGAAGCCGATCGTCGACCGAAAGCGCGGCAACTTCCGGCAGCGCGGCAGAGAGAGCTTGATCGACCAGCGCGGTTGCGGCATCGGCGTTGTTGTGTGCGCCACCGGTCGGTTCGGGCACGATCCCGTCGATGAGGCCGAGGGCCAGCATATCGGGCGCCGTGATCTTCAATGCCGCCGCGGCCTCGACCTTGCGGTTGGCGTCTCGCCAGAGAATCGCCGCGCATCCTTCAGGTGGAATCACGCTATAGACGGCAAACTCCTGCATCAGCACGCGATCGCCAATCGCAATACCCAAGGCGCCGCCACTGCCACCCTCGCCGCAGACGAGCACGACAATCGGCACTTCGAGCATCATCATCTCGCGGAGATTGAAGGCAATCGCCTCGGCGACGCCGCGCTCCTCTGATTCGACGCCGGGATAGGCCGCCGGCGTATCGATAAAGACGATGATCGGCCGGGCAAACTTCTGGGCGAGCTGCATCACCCGAAGCGCTTTCCGGTAACCCTCCGGCCGCGCGTAGCCGAAATTCCGGTAAATCTTCTGCTTGGTGTCGCCGCCTCCCTTTTGATGGCCGATGATCGCGACTGGTTGGTCGCGATACTGCGCCAGGCCGGCGACCATCGCATGATCGTCGGCGAAACGGCGATCGCCGTGGAGCTCGTCCCATCCGGTGAACAGGCGCTCGATGTAATCGAGCGTGTTCGGGCGATTCGGGTGACGCGCGACCAGCACGCGCTGCCACGGCGTCAGATTGGCGTATAACTCTGCCCGGATCTCGTCCGCCCGCCGCCGCAGCGAGTCGATCGAGCGCTCCCGATCGGGCGTGCGTGGCAGCATGCTCAGCGCTTCGATTTCCTTTAGCAGTACTCCGATCGGTTCTTCGAATTCCAGTAAGTCAGGCATGATTCGATTCAGCGTAGCTCCACCGTTCCTGTCCCACAGATCTGTTCGACCTCCGCGACGAGCTTGTCCGACGGCCGCACCCGTTGCGCGACGTCGGCGCGCACGCGCATTGGTGGCGGACCGCTGACGTCGAGCTCCAGCGACACGCGCCGGTCACCGCGATGCCGGGCGAGTAACTCGGCGAGCGCTTCGAACATCGTCCGCGCCTGCGACCCTTGACCGAGATGAATCACCACTTCGCGCGTCGTCTTTTCTTTCAGCGATGCGATCGGCATCAGTTCCGTCGAGACGATGCGCGCCGATTCATCGTCGCGTTCGAGCTTGCCGCGCACGAGCAGCATGGCGTCGGCTTCGATGAGCGCGCCAAACTTGCTGAAGGTTTCGGGAAAGACGACCACTTCGACCGCGCCACCGACGTCGTCGAGCATGAACACCGCCATGCGATCGCCCCGGCGCGTCTTGAGTGGACGAAGCCCGGACACAATGCCGCCAACCCAGATGTCCGCTTCGGAAGCCGTCAAATCGGCGACGCGGCGGGCTCCGAACGTCTTCAATTCTTCGCTAAAGCGATCGAGCGGATGGCCGCTCATATACAGGCCGAGCGCTTCCTTCTCACCGGCGAGCTGCTGGATTTCGGTCCACGCCGGCGCCTCCGGCAGGGGCACTGCGGCCGTCGGGCTGTCGTCGTCGCCGCCGCCGAACAACTGGGACTGTCCCTTCTCGCGATCGCGCTGGTGACGGCCGCCGTGTTCGATTGCCCTGTCGACCGCGGCAAACAGGCGCGCCCGCCGCGCAGCGACGCTGCCGCTTGCCTGTGAGACGAGTGAATCCAGGGCACCTGCCTTGATCAAGCTCTCGAGCACCCGCTTGTTAACCAGCCGCAAATCGGCAGATTCACACAGCGTGTAAAGCGAATCGATGCGCCCGCGCTCGCGACGGACGTTGAGCATGGACTGGATCGCACCCTCTCCGACGTTCTTGACCGCGCACAGTCCGAACCTGACGCCCCCGTTCACCACCGTGAACGCCATCTCGCTCGAGTTGATGTCGGGCGCAAAGATGGTGACGCCGAGTTCGCGGCATTCTCCAAGGTACATCGCGAGCTTGTCTGTATTGGCCGCCTCGATGGTGAGCAGCGCCGCCATGAAATGCGCGGGATAATTCGCCTTGAGGTATGCGGTCTGATATGCCACCCACGCATACGTCGTCGAGTGCGACTTGTTGAAGCCGTAGCCGGCAAAGAATTCCATCAAGTCGAAAATCTTGGTGGCCTTCTTCTCGCTGACTCCGTTCTTGATGGCGCCGCTGACGAACGCCTCGCGCTGCTTCGCCATGACCTTGGGATCTTTCTTTCCCATGGCCTTCCGAAGGACGTCGGACTGGCCCATCGTAAAGCCCGCCAGCACGGCGGCAATGCGCATGACCTGTTCCTGGTAGGCAATGACCCCGTAGGTATCTTTGAGGATCGGCGCGAGCTGCGAGAGTTCGTATTTGACCTCGGTCTTTCCCTGCTTGCGTGAGATGTAGTCGTCGACCATCCCGCTCTTGAGCGGGCCGGGCCGATACAGCGCATTCAACGCAATCAGATCGTCGAGCCGCTCCGGCTTGGCCTTCCGGAGCAGCTCACGCATGCCGGAGCTTTCGAACTGGAACACGCCGTAGGTCTGACCATCGCAGAACAACTGGAAGGTTTTCGCGTCGTTCAACGGAATGGCGTCGATGTCGAGATCGATGGCCTCGGTGCGTCGAATCTCGTCGAGCGCATCACGAATAAGCGTGAGGGTACTCAGCCCGAGAAAATCCATCTTGAGGAGGCCCATCCGTTCGACCTCCTTCATTGCCCATTGGGTGACGATTTCGTCCTTTTGACTCTTGTAGAGAGGAACGAACTCGGTCAAGGGCCGTGGCGCGATCACGACACCCGCGGCGTGGACCGACGCATGCCGGGTCATGCCCTCGAGTCGACGCGCGACGCCGAGCAGCTCCTTGACCCGATCGTCCTTCTGCTCCATGTCTTTGAGGACGGGGTTCTCCTCGAGCGCCTTGTCGAGCGTCATGTCCAGTGCCGGCGGGATCGCTTTCGCCACGCGATCGGCGTCGGCATACGGAATGTCCATGACGCGCGCGACATCGCGAACGACCGCTCGCGCCTTCATCGTGCCGAACGTGATGATCTGGGCGACGTTCTCGCGGCCGTACTTGCGCGTCACGTAGTCGATGACTTCGCCGCGCCGCCGCTCGCAGAAGTCAATGTCGATGTCGGGAAGCGACACGCGCTCGGGATTGAGGAACCGTTCGAAGATCAGGTCGTACGCGATCGGGTCGACGTCGGTAATCCGAAGACAATACGCGACGAAACTGCCGGCGGCGGAACCACGGCCGGGCCCGACCGGAATGCCCTGCTCGCGGGCGTAGCGAATGAAGTCCCAGGTGATCAGGAAGTACCCCGGGTACTTCATTTTCTTGATCATGTCGACTTCGTACGTCAGCCGGCGAACGTATTCGTCAATCGTATGGCTGAGCACTCCAGCTGCCGCCAGTTCCTTGAGCCTCGGCAAACGCTGCGCGAAACCCTCTCGCACGACGTGTTCGAAGTAGTCGTCGAGCGTCGAGCCGGGAGGCACGTCGAAATTCGGCAGGTGGTTGATCGCGTTGGAGAGGTCGACATTGCACCGCTCCGCGATCCGCATCGTGTTTGCCAGCGCGTCGGGGTGGTCCTTGAATACCACCGACATTTCCTCGGCGGTCTTCAGGTAGAACTGATCGCCGTGGTATCGCAGACGCTCCGTGTCGTTGACCGATTTACCAGTGCCGATGCACAGCAGCACATCGTGCGGTTTGAAGTCCGAGTTCTGGAGATAATGCACGTCGTTGGTCGCGACCAGCGACAGGCCCAGGTCCCTTGCGATCGGGAGCAGCCCGGTATTGACGACCGTCTGCTCGTCGATCCCCTGATACTGCATCTCGAGGAAGAAATTCTTCGCACCGAGAATGTCGCGATACGCGGCCGCCGCGGCGATTGCTTTCTGCTGCTGCTCGGTGCGGATGCCGGTCGCCACTTCTCCCTTGAGACAACTGCTCAAGCCAATCAGGCCTTCGGCATGCTGCGCCAGCAGGTCCTTGTCGATGCGTGGCTTGTAGTAGAACCCCTCGGTATACCCCGACGACACCAGCTTGATCAGATTGTGATAGCCGGTCTTGTTCTCGGCCAGCAACACCAGGTGATTGGCGGTTTCACCGGGCGTTCCGCTCTTGGTCCGTCGATCGCCCGGCGCGACGTAGACCTCGCATCCGAGGATCGGGTTGAGTCCCCGTTTTCTCGCCTGATCGTGAAAAATCACCGACGAGAACATGTTCCCGTGCTCGGTGATCGCCGCGCCCGGCATTTTCAGCTCCGCGACGCGATCCAGCAGCTCCTCAATCCGGCACGCGCCGTCGAGCAGCGAGTATTCGGAGTGAAGGTGAAGGTGGACGAAGTCGGACATACTCAATGTTCAATGTTCAATGTTCGATGTCCAATGGCGACCGCGATGCATTGCACATTAAACAGTGAGCATGGGTTTATTCCCATTCAATCGTCGACGGCGGCTTGGAACTGATGTCGTAAACGACGCGATTGATGCCTTTGACTTCGTTGACGATCCGCGACGAGATGGTCGCCAGCAGTTCGTGCGGCAGACGTGCCCAGTCGGCGGTCATGCCGTCGCGGCTCTCCACCGCGCGGAGCGCGATCGTGTACTCGTACGTCCGCGCGTCCCCCATGACACCGACGCTCTGTACCGGCAGCAGCACCGCGAACGATTGCCACAGCCGGCGATACCACCCGGCACGTTTCACTTCTTCCGCGACGATGTGATCGGCGCGGCGAATCAACTGGAGTCGCGCCGGCGTGACCTCGCCGAGGATGCGGACGGCGAGTCCGGGGCCGGGGAACGGTTGCCGCCACACGAACTCGTCGTCGAGACCGAGTTCCTTCCCGACCAGCCGCACTTCGTCCTTGAAGAGAAGCCGAAGGGGTTCGACCAGTTTGAAGCGCATGCGCTCGGGCAGGCCGCCCACGTTGTGATGGCTCTTGATCACGTGCGACGGGCCGATGACCGACACGCTCTCGATCACGTCCGGATACAGTGTCCCCTGCCCGAGAAAATCGAACGACCCGAGTTTCTGCGCTTCCGCCTCGAAAACGTCGATGAATGCCGCCCCGATGATCTTGCGCTTCTGCTCTGGATCGGTCACCGCCGCCAGTCGCTCGAGAAACAGGGTCGATGCGTCGGCGAAGACGAGCGGCAGATTGAGCCGTTCGAAACGCCGTCGGATCTGTCCCGCTTCATCCTCGCGCATGACGCCGTTGTCGACGAAGATGCACGTCAGGTGATCGCCGATCGCGCGATGAATCAGCAGCGCGGCGACCGTGGAATCGACGCCGCCGCTCAGGCCGCAGACGACGCGCCCCTGGCCAACCTGTCGCCGAATTCGTTCCGTCGCCTCCTCGACAAATGACGACATCGTCCAATCGCCGGTGCAACCGCAAACGTCGTAGGCGAAGTTGCGAAGAATGTCGATTCCATGATCGGTGTGCGCCACTTCCGGATGAAACAGCAGCGCATACAGGCGCCGGTCCTCGGCGACCATGGCCGCGACCGGCGCATTCGCGCTGGTCGCGATCACCTGGAAACCGGGTGGGGCCGCCTTGACGAAATCGCCGTGGCTGGCCCACACACGCAGATTGGCTGGAATCGATCCGAACAGCGGCGCGCCGGGTTGGATATCGATGGTCGCCAACCCGAACTCGCGATGAGGCGCCGGCGCAACCTCGCCGCCGAGCGCGTGGGTCATCAACTGCATGCCGTAGCAGATGCCCAGCACCGGCACGCCTGCGTCGTAGACACCGGTTTCACAATGTGGCGCGCCCGCCTCCGAAACACTCTTCGGGCCGCCGGATAACACGATACCGACGGGATTGCGTCGTCTGATCTCGTCGAGCGGCGTGTTGAACGGAAGAATCTCTGAATAGATCGAGAGTTCACGCAGCCGCCGCGCGATCAATTGCGTGAACTGCGATCCGAAATCGAGAACGACGATGGTCTGGTGAGTCACTGGGCGTGCCGAGTGGTGACCGAACGACGAAACAATTTCATTCGCGATCATCGAGAGGCCCGACCGTCGAATGAAGCAGCGCAGGAGTCAAGGGGTGTCAGGCACACTATTATAAGACGTGCACCCGCTTCGCACCACACTTCTTCTCCTCCTCTCGCAGATCGTCGGCACCACGCCGCCTGCGCCGCATTCTCTCCCAACGGCGATTCGTTGGGCGGTAGAAATTTCTGCCAGCCCGGCCGCATCGCCGGTCATCGATGGCGATCAGATATTCATTGTTCTGCAGTCGGGTGTCGTGTCCGCGCGCAAAGTCAGCGATGGAACGCCGGCATGGGACGTGTCCCTGACATCTGAGCGACCGGTCGCGGTAGACGGCGGCCACGTGTATGTCGCGACGTCCGATCAAATCGTCGCGCTGAACGTCGCCGACGGCGTCAAGGCGTGGAGTGTTCCGACACCAGCCGTCACGGTGCCACTGGTTGCGCAAGGCGGTTGGGTGATTGCGACAACCGGGAACGGAGTGACCGCCTTTCGCTCGGCTGATGGCAGTCGAGTGTGGACGCGCGATCTCGTCGGTGCGCAGACGACGCCGACAATCGAAGGGGATAACCTCTACGTGCCGCTCCAGAGCGGACAACTCCTGGCGCTCGATCTGCGAACCGGGGCCGATCGCTGGTCGAAGAACTTCGTTGGACCCTTGAGCGAGGTGCTCGCGTTTCCCGCCGAGATTTTTTTCGGAACAGACGACAAGTGGTTCTTCTGCCTGCGCGCGGCAGACGGCGAGCGCGTGTGGCAACGCGTGCGGCTCGGGTCGATTGTCAGAGGCCGCCCCATCGGCGACGCGAATCACATTTACGTCGCCTCGATGGACAACACGCTGCGCGCATTCCGCCGCACGAATGGGGCGCTACTGTGGCATCCCAGCGTGCCGTTCCGTCCGACGACCGGCCCAGTGTTGATCGACGCGGCAGTCGTCATTGCCGGCAACGCCCCCGAGCTCCGGGCGTTCGACGCCTTCAACGGCCGTCCCGCAGGTGAAATCAAACTCGAGGCGTCGCTGGTCATGCCGCCGACATTCGGCAAATCTGGCGACGGGATGCTGATGTCGGGTTTTACCGGTACGCTCAACGGCCAGTGGAAGCTCGTGCTGGCCGGTCCGCCGGTTCCCGCTCCTGCAGCTCCTCGCGAATAGCTTCCGCGAGCCGACCAACGCCCTCGCGGATCTGGTCGTGGGACGGCGCGGAAAAGGACAATCGAATCTGACTGGTGCCGCCGTCGTTCACGAAGAACGCGCTGCCGGCGACGTAGACGACGCCGTGCTTCACTGCCCGCTCGAGCAGACGATCCGCGTTCAGTTCGCGCGGCAATGTCGCCCACAGGAAGAAGCCGCCGCGCGGATCCGCCCATGTGAGGGCGGTGTCTGACTCCTTCCGGAACGCTGCCACCATCACATCGCGCTTCTCGGCGTAGTGCCGGCGAAGCAGCGGCACCTGCCGATCGAGAATTCCCCGTCGTCCGCATTCGTGAACGATACGTTGATCGAAGACGCCGGTGCAGAGATCGCCGGCCTGCTTGGCCATCTCGAGCTTCACCGCAATCGGCGCCGGCGCGTCGACCCAGGCAACCCGAAAGCCAGGCGCGAGTGTCTTCGAGAAACTGCTGAGGTAGATGACCCGCCCTTCCCGATCGTCTGCTTTGATCGGGCGAACATCCGTTGCGCTGGCGGAGTCTTCAAAGTACAGCTCGCGGTAGGGGTCGTCTTCCACGATGAGGACGTTGCGCAACGCGGCCCACTCCAGCAGCTGCCGCCGTTTGGCGAGGCTCATCAACATGCCGGTGGGATTCTGAAAATTCGGCACGACATAAACAAATCGCACGCGCCGATTGTTTTTGAGCACACGTTGATAGGTCGCGTCGAGCGCGGCGAGATCAATCCCATCCTGCTCCTGCGGAACTCCCTCCATCGTCGCGCGGACATTGCGAAACGCGGTGATGGCTCCGGTGTAGGCCGGCAGTTCGACGAGTGCGACGTCGCCCGGATCGAGGAGCACGCGCGCGACAAGATCGAGGCCCTGCTGCGATCCCGTCGTGATGAGCAGCCGGTTCATCTCGGTAGGAGCATCCCGCTGCGCCATGATCGCGCTGATCATTTCGAGCAAGGGACGGAATCCGCGAGTCGCGCCGTACTGGAGCGCGTTCGGATGCGAACCTGACAGGAGTTCGCGCGCGATGTCCGAGAACTCGGACCACGGGAATGTTTCGGGAGCAGGATACCCGGGCGCAAAGGAAATCAGGTCCCGGTTCTGCGCGAGGATGGTGCCCATGCGCCGGATCGCCGATTCCTGCATTCCCGACGCCGCCTGAGAGAGAAAGTCGTCGTAGTTGATCATGCGAGACGTGGTCCCGTGACATCGCTTGCCGGCTCGGGCACGTGAACGGTCACGAGGCTGTGCTGGTAATACCGATACTGGGTCAGATAGGCGCCGAGCGCAGTCAGTCCGAGAAACTCGAAGACGACGCCGCGTAACAGCCACGCGCCAAGCTGCAATGGCACCATGGCCAGGCCGACGAACGGCACGACCGCGATCAGGCCTAGACCCGCGGTAGCGAGGATTGATGCGCCCGTCATGATGGCAACGAGCAGGAGCACGACGCCGAAGATTCCTGCGACCTCGCGAATGCTCGCGCGGATGAACTGCGCAACTTTGCGAGTTCCCTCGCGCACGCCGACGTTCTCCACCGCGATGGCCATCTGCGTCAGGAGATAGAAGAAGTTGACGAGCGTGATCCACATGACCAGCGCGCTGAGCGCCGGAATCGCGGCGACCGTCCATCCGAGGAATACTCCGAAGTTATCGGACAGCCCATATCCCCCGGCGAGAAACCCGAGACAGGCGGCAGCCGTCAGACCGTAGACCACCAGGAGGCACAGTCCGAGCTTGACGTAGCGACGTCCTAACTTTCGACAGCCGTCGAGAAACGGTTCGATGTTCGTGAGGTTTGCGCGGCGAAGCGCCGCCAGGCGAAGCGGCGGGCGCTCGATCGGTCCTGCCTGCGACTCGGCGGCGGCAAGAATCGACACGGTTCCCGCTTTGATGATGAAGGTCAGCACCGACGCCCCGAGAAGCACGACGAGGAAGGCCGCGGCAAACAACCCGAGCGCCACTGGATTGGCGCGAAGGGCCGCGATCACGTGGGGGATGGTTCCCTTCACGTCGTTGCCCATCACGTCTTCCACATTCGCTCCGAGGAGCAGTACCACCATCGCCACTCCGCCGACGACCGGCACCGCCAGCAGAAGCTGCTGCGTGCCTTCGGCAATGAACTGCACGGCAATGAGTGGCCAGTTGGCGGCGGCGATAAAGGCGCCGCGCTTGAGTGACGCCTTCAGGGCGGGAGGTTGCATCGAACTAATTGATTGTACCCTTTGCGGTATTCTGCTGCTTCAGTGTCCTCATCGCTAAAGCCGAGTCTCCGCGAGCGGCGGATTAGCGCGAAACGCCTGCTCCTGGGGGGCTTGGCAATCGCGCTCATGGCGGCGATTTCCGGCGCGGCGGCCGAGGTCTGGCGGTTTGGCCTCACTCGAGCCGCGACTCAGGCACGAGTCGAAGAGCGGGTCCGGCGCGATTTCGATCGCACAACCACGGCGCTCTCGCGCGTCGCGCTCAGCGTCGCGATGGACTCCGGCGCCGCTCGCACGCTGTCTGGCGGACCCGACGCGGCCCGCGACCTCTTCAATCTACTCGACCGTCACGTGCCAGAAGGTGACGCCGTGCCCGATGCGATTGCGGTCACGATTTACGATCGCGGGGGCGTTGCCCTGGCGTGGGTTGGCCGTCCATCCGATGTTGGCGTGTCGTCGCGGCTGATGGGGCCGTCGGCGTTCTACGTCGCGCGAACCCCTCTGGGACTCCGGCTCTTCCATGTTTTGCCGATCGTCGAAGCCGATCAGCGCCGCCAGGGCTCGGTCGTCGCGGAGCACGCCCTTTCGCCGGCCCCAGCAACGGCGACGATTACGTCGGGCGGAGACGTCCTCGAAACGCCGGTTGGACCGGCGTCGTTGAGAACGCGGGTGGAAGGCGCCGGCGATCGGCCGCGCGACAACGCATTCTTGCTTCGGTCGCCTGGCGGCGAGACGCTCGTGGAGGTGTCGCTCCAGCCCGATACGCTCGACAACGCCCGGCGTACCTGGAGGCGCCACGTTGCCGCGGTGCTTCTATGGATCGTCGGGGTCACGATCCTGCTGTTGATCGGTCCGGCGCTCGATCGGCGTGCACAAGCCACGCTCGCGCGAGACTTCCTCCTGTACACGGCAGTGAGCCTTCTCTTTCTGGCTGCGGGCTCAGCCCTGTTCGGCATCGCACTGGCCATTGAACTCGGCCGTCGTCCCCCACCGAGTGCCATTGTCCTTGCGACGGGCGCGACAACGGCTGCCGCCATTGCGCTGCTGGCTGGGCCAGTGGTTCGACTGCGCCTCGCGCTGCGTGCGCGACGGCGAAACGTCGACGACGGCACCGTGGGCTTTCTGAGTCGTCAGCTTCTGGCCGGGACCGCAGTAGCGGCGGTTCTGCTGGCTTTTGAACTGCTTCTGCCGCGCGTTGGCGATCCGGTGACCGCGGATCTGCGGCGGTTCTCGTTTTACCCGTGGAGTGCGAAGCGGCTGGCGATGCTCACGGGAGTCCTCGCATGCCATGCGGCGGCCCTGTGGACGTGCACGCTCATTCTGAGCGCGGCACTGGCGCAATGGCGGCTGAGCCCGACGGCACGAGGGCGGATTCAAACACTTCTTTTGTGGGTCGGACCCTCAGTCGCAATCGGAATCATCGCGCCGCTGCGCGGATGGTCGCTGCCGTCGATCGCGCTGATCCTGTCCGCCTTCACGTGCGCGATCGCGGCGCTCATGGCGTCACGCGTCGTGGTCTGGTATCGCCATACGACGGTTGCCGCGCGAATCCTCGCGCTGTTTGTCGCCTTCCTCTTGCCCGCGTTGCTGTTGTATCCGTCCGTCGACGACTACGCCGAACGGGCGATGCGAGTGCTCGTCGAGTCGCGATATGCCACCCAGGCGCAGCAGTATCCGCAGCTTTTGCAGGAGAGACTCAGCGAAGCCCGCGCTGAAATCGACGCGCTCGAATCGCTTCCCGTGCTGGTGACCGAGCAGCCGATCGAGCCCAAGCCGTGCGAGCGTACCCAGCCGGCCTATTTGGTGTGGAGTCGAACCGCTCTCGCGCGCGCGCGCCTGACTTCTGCGGTCGAACTCTACGATGCCGCCGGCGAGTGCGTCAGCCGATTCGGGCTCGATCTACCGGAATATTCCGGAACCGCTCAGGCGCCGCAAATCGAGGGCAAGCCATGCCAGTGGGACGTCTTCGGTGAGGCAGCTCCCTTCGGCGCCTCCGAGCGGCGGCTGCTGCATGCGGCACGGCAGATCTGCACGACGGCCTCCGCCGATGAACCGCGGCGCGTCGTTGGCACAATCGTCGTTCACGTGTTGGTGTTCGACTACCGCACACTTCCCTTCATCACGTCGCAGAATCCCTACTTCGAAGTGTTTCGACCAGCCGACGCGGGCACGCGGCTCGACGACGCGGCCGGCAGCGAGGTCGAGGTCGCGATTTACGGGTGGGGCCTGGGTGCGGCGTACAACTCTCCGCACGCGGCATGGTCGATCGACGACGACCTGTTTGCACGGATTTACGATCCGGCACGGCGGCCGTTCTGGACGACGGTCGAAACCAACGGCGACCGCTATCGCGTGTTCTTTTCAAACGATCGGGTCTTCATTTACGCGATCGGCTACCGCACGTTGACGCTCTTCGATCACCTGGTCCACCTCGCGGAGTTGACGACGCTGGCCGGCGTCTTCTATGTCCTGGTCCTCGTCGCCACTGCGTTCTTCACGCGCCTGGCCCGTGCGCGTCCTCGCCTCGGCCGCGCGCTGCTTCGTGAGATTCGATCGAGTTTCTATCGCAAGCTGTTCCTCGCCTTCGTGCTCGCGGCGATCATCCCGGTCCTGATTCTCTCAGTCGCGATTCGTTGGTACTTCGCGAACCTTCTCACCGCCGGCGTCGCACTCGAGGCGGCGCGCACGGCTGCCGTCGCCCAACGTGTCATCGAGCAATCGAACGCGCTGACGCAACGGACCGAAGGTCTGGCACCGGCGAGCGATGACGTCATGATCTGGATCAGCCAGGTCATCGATCAGGACGTCAACATTTTTGAGGGCGCGCAACTCGTGGCGACGAGCAAGCGCGATCTGTTCGCGTCCGGCCTTCTCGCGACGCGCACGCCCGATGCGGTGTACCGCGCCATCGCGCTGCAACGGCTCCCCAGCTTCGTTGGCGAAGATCGCATCGGCACGGTTCCGTACACAATCGCTGCCGCACCGGTGCATGCCGGCGGCAAGAAAGTCATTCTGACTGTGCCGCTCGCGACACGGCAGCGTGACATCGATCGCGAGATCGATGATCTCGATCGCGGTGTTCACCTGGCGGCGCTGCTGTTCGTGCTCCTGGGAGCGGCGATTGGGCTCTCGATGGCGGAGCGCATTGGCGATCCTATCCGGCGGCTCACGCGGGCAACGCGGCGCATCGCGCGCGGCGACTTTGATGCGCAGATCGCCGTACGTTCGTCAGACGAGCTGCGTCGCCTGGTCGATGCCTTCAACAGCATGGCTGCCGAGCTCAAGGCCCAGCGGGTGCAGCTCGAACGCACCCATCGTCTCGAGGCATGGGCGGAGATGGCGCGACAGGTCGCGCACGAAATCAAGAACCCGCTGACCCCCATTCAGCTCTCGGCGGAGCATCTGCGTCGAGTCCATACCGATCGCGGCGAGCCGATGGGTGAGGTGCTCGAAGGGTGTGTCAATTCGATCCTCGGCCAGGTGAAACTGCTCCGCCAGATTTCAGCCGAGTTTTCCAGCTTTGCCTCGTCACCCACGGCGCGACCGGCAGCGGTCGATGTTCCGGAGCTCGTCACCGACGTCATCGATCCGTACCGCACCGGCCTGAGCGGCCGGATCGACATTGTCAATAACGTCGCCGGGCCGCTGCCGCGCGTGTTCGTCGATCGCACGCTCACGGCGCGGAGTCTCGCGAACATTGTGGAGAATGCTCTGCATGCGATGCCCAGCAAAGGCCGACTGACGATCGACGCGTCGGCCGATCATCAGTTCGTCCTGCTTCGCATCCATGACAGTGGCGTCGGGATGGACGAAGAATCGCTGGCGCGCGTCTTCGAGCCCTACTTCTCCACCAAGACCACCGGCACGGGCCTTGGCCTGCCAATCGCGCGGCGGAACATCGAACTGAATGGTGGAACGATCGAAGTGGAGAGCGGCAAGGGACGCGGCACAACCGTCATCGTGCGTTTGCCGATTGTTGCTGCTTGAACAACCCTCACAGTCACGGAGGACGTAGTCAAATAGGATTCCCGCCTGAATCGGGAACTGGATGGTCTTCTGGCGCCTGCCCCGCAGGTCTTCGGCGCAGCTTCGTATATCCCCACACGACGAGCGCAGCGGTGGTGTAGGTATACGAGAGGACGACGAGCGCGATACGCGGATGCGTCGCGATTAACGCCAGGGCGACGGCGCCGAGGAATAGCGAGAAGTAGGATCGCGTGTGACCAACGTCGATCGCTTTGACGCTGCGGAAGCGAATCGTGCTGACCATCAGGAACGCCGGCACGAGTACCATCGCGAGCGCCGGGAATGCGGCTTCCCGTTCTTGCAGCCCGTAGGGATAGAGATACACCGTCGACGCAATCACCGATGCCGCAGCCGGACTCGGCATGCCGACGAAATACCGTTTGTCGGTTGACGCGGTGGTGGTCGTCGTCTGCACGTTGAAACGTGCGAGCCGCATTGCCGCAGCCGTCACATAAAGAAACCCGGCCGCCCATCCCAGCCGTTCGAGCGGCCACAGCCCCCACGTGAATGCCAGGATCGCCGGCCCAAGGCCGAACGAGACGACGTCGGCGAGAGAGTCGAGTTCGACGCCAAATGCCGACGATGAATTGGTCAGGCGTGCGAAGAAGCCGTCAAGGGTATCGAGCACCATCGCGAAACCAATGAACAGCGCCGCGGTGTCGAAATCGGATCGCGTCGAGTACACGATGCACGCGTAACCGCAGAACAGGTTCGCGACCGTAAAGAGCGACGGCAGCAGGAAAACGCCACGACGGAAACGGTTCGGCCGATCCTCGCGGCGACGCCGGGGGAGCGAACGGTTATCGAGCACTGGATTGCCTCAGCGTTGCCAGGACCGTCTCGCCGCCGACGACCTGGTCCCCAACGCGAACCTGCAGGACTGCATCGTCTGGCATGAACACGTCCATCCGTGATCCAAATCGCATGAGCCCGACGCGTTCTCCTCGTTCAAGGGTCTGCCCTTCATGAACGCGGCAGACGATCCGGCGCGCGAGAATCCCAACCACCTGACGGAAGACAAGCGGCCGGCCGTGATAATCGACCCAGACCTCGTTCAGCTCGTTGTCGTTGGATCGTTGGTCGTACGCAGGCAGGAATCTGCCCGGGCGGTAATCGACTCGCGTGATCCGGCCGGCGACCGGTGAACGATTGATGTGCACGTCCAACGGCGAGAGAAAGATCGTCACCTGTTTCCAGGCGCCGGGTGGTGACCAGCGGCCGTCGCTCGGACCGGCGATCATCACGCGTCCATCGGCAGGCGACACGACGGCGTCGGGATCCTGTGGGACGACGCGCTCCGGATCGCGGAAGAAATACGCCATGAACCCGCCGAGCGCCGCAAAGGGGGCCGCCAGCGCGTAGCGTCGCACGGCGACCAGAAATGCGGCCGGGACGAGGGCGGCGGCGATAAACGGAAATCCCGCGCGATCGATTCTCATTGAATGTGATGATGCCCGGAAGCGGGCGGAAAGTCACGAGGGCCAGGAATCGGTCAGCGCAGCTGAACCGGTTGCTGGCCCTTCGGTGAAAAAGGAGCCGAAACTGTGGTCAGGCGGCGCGTCTTAACGATGCGCGGCGTGCCGAGAACCGCCGTCGGTCCGATGGCGGCGGAGGATAGTCTCCATCTGATCTTTTAGTTGGAGCTTGACCTTTTTCAACCGGACTTCTTCGAGCTGTTCTGGCTGCGTCAGATAGGGGCGATCGCTGAGGTTGTGAATCTGTTCGTCGAGGGCGTGGTGGCGGCTGGCTAACTGTCGATACTCTTCGTCGCTCTGTAACAGCTGACGCTTCAGCTCTTCGAAGTCGTTTGGCATTTCCGACCTCCTGGGAATGAAGTTACTCCTGGACGCTCATAAATCCAACCTATCACAAGGGGCGGCACGCTTCAAGGTTCCGTATTTAAATTCAAAAAGCCGAGTTTTTGGCTCCAGAGAACGAGGGCGTCCTCGACCGGCTGGGTATAGTACGCCCGTCTCACCCCCCGCACCTCGAAGTCGAACCGGTCGTACAGTCGCAGGGCCGCCACGTTTGACCGGCGGACTTCCAGTGTTGCGCGGGTGATGCCGGCGGCGGCGGCTTCGGCAAGTACGAATCGCAACAACCGCGTCGCGTGGCCGCGCCTGCGAAATTCGTCGGCAACCGCCAGCGTGTTGATGTGCAACTCGTCGGCGACGAACCAGCAGCCACAGAATCCGACCAGCCGTCGGTCGCCATCGCGCAGCACATAGACACGGACGACGTCGGTATTTCGAAGGTCGCGCTCCAGCGTGTCGCGCGACCACGGGTTGCTGAACGAGGCGGCTTCGAGGGCGACGACGTCGGCAAGATCGTCCCGGGCATGCAGGCGCGAGATCGAATAGTCAGGCACGTCGTTAGCCGTCATGGCAGCGCGGCGCGCCGCGCGCGCGCGAGTTCCGCGTCCGACCGGCGGACGTAGATCGGAACGATCGCGTGCGGCAGAACGGCGCGCGCGGGATTGTCAGCCGCGATCTGGCCGACGAGACCGGCAAGCGGCGGTGGTGCCACGATCGTCACGTCATCGCCGATGCGGCGGCGCAAACGGTCCTCGTGACGCGTACCGCCATCGCCAACGAACGTTACCTGCGTGAGATCCGTTGTATCCGACCAGGCGTTCAGTACTGCCTCGGGTGCCGCCGATACCGGTGGAATCAACTCGTCATTGCCATCTGCCGAGTAGAGCGCGGCAAACACCTCAGCGCGTTGCGCGTCCATCCATGCACCGATCAGCCGATCGGCGTTGACCGCGGCGCGCGCAAGCGCCTCGAGCGCCGATACCGCGACGACACGTTTCTGCAGCGCCATCGCGATCCCTTGAATCGTCGCAATGCCCACGCGCAGCCCGGTGAACGATCCTGGGCCCGCTGCAACGGCAAGCAGGTCGATGTCTTCAACACGAACGCCCGCATCGGCGAGCGCCGCCGCCAGTTCACCGGGCAGTCGCTGCCCATGCGTCAAAGAGGGATCGCCGACCCGCTCGACACGAATCGTGCCGTCATGGAGCACGGCAATGCTCCCATCTCTCGTGGTCGTATCGAGCGCGAGAATGATCACGATGAATAAACCTTGTAGAACCCGGACGAACCCCAACAGAACCCAATAAACCTAGATGTTATACTCACGCCCAGACGCTCCCCGAAATGGCCTCCCCTCCTGTGTCTTCGGAACCCACCGGCGCAACGCCGGCCATGCGTCAGTATTTCGAAGCCAAGCGCCAGTTCCGCGACGCGATCGTGTTTTTTCGCATGGGGGATTTTTACGAGATGTTCTACGAGGACGCGCTCACGGCGGCGCGCGCCCTCGAACTGACCCTCACCTCTCGCTCCAAGGATTCCAGTGGCGGTGCCATTCCGATGTGTGGGGTGCCGCATCATGCGGCCGACGGCTATATTGCGCGGCTCGTGAAGAAAGGGTTTCGCGTCGCCGTCTGCGAGCAGATGGAAGACCCGAAAAAGGCCAAGGGGCTGGTCCGTCGCGAAGTCGTGCGCGTCGTCTCGCCAGGCACACTCACTGACGCGAGCTATCTCGACGCGCGCGAGCCGGCGTTTCTCATGGGCATCTTTCCCGCTGGAGCGTCCGCCTATGGGGTGGCGCTGCTCGACGTCTCCACCGGCGAGTTCACGGCGACCGAGTATTCAGGAGAGGCCGGGCGTCAGTCGCTTGCCGACGAGCTGGTCGTCATTCGTCCGCGCGAGATCCTTGCCCCGAGCGGTGCCACCGACGTCGTGGAAATGGTGAACCGGTTGCGGCTCGACACCCGCGTGACGAGCGCCGCCGACTGGACGTTCGAGTTCGAAGCGGCTCGAGCCGCCGTCTTGTCGCAGACCGGTGCGCAAACACTTCATGGTTTCGGTCTCGAGGATCACTTGGCAGCGACGAGCGCCGCGGGAGCGCTCGTGCAGTATCTACGCGAAACACAGAAAGCGGATCTCGCGCACGTGCGAGACCTGAGCTACAGGACTGGCGCCGATTCGATGGTCGTTGATCCAACGACGCTGCGTAATCTCGAAGTCATTGCGGCGGCAGACGGCGGCAAGAACGGTTCGCTGCTGCAGGAAATCGATCGAACGGTGACCTCGATGGGCGGCCGCCTGATTCGATCGTGGGTTCTACGGCCGCTCCTCGCCCTCGAACGGATTCAGGATCGCCTCGACGCCGTCGAAGAGTTTGCCTTTCGCAGCACCGAGCGAGCCAAGGTGCGCGAAACGCTGAAAGGCGTGCACGACATCGAACGGCTGGTGGCGCGAGCGGCGTTAGGCACCGCTGGACCACGCGATCTCGTCGCCCTGCGGCAATCGCTTGCCGCCGTTCCGCGAATCCGTATGCTGCTCGAACCGTTTCAGGCGCCGCTCAACCGCAGCCTCGAAGCCGAACTCGACGATCTCTCCGACCTTCGAGCGGAACTCGATCGTGTGCTCGACGACGAACCACCGGCGAACGCCCGCGACGGCGGCGTGGTCCGCGACGGTGTCGATCCTGAACTCGACGACTTGCGCGGTATCAGTCGGTCCGGAAAGGAACGGATCGCGGCGATGGAAGAAGCCGAACGCGCGCGAACCGGAATCGGGTCACTGAAGATCCGTTTCAATCGCGTGTTTGGCTACTACATCGAGGTCTCACGATCGAACCTCTCGAACGTACCGTCTGATTACCATCGCAAGCAGACAATCGCCGGTGGTGAACGTTTCATTACGCCTGATTTGAAGGCGTACGAAGAAAAGGTGCTGGGCGCCGACGAGCGGATTCTCGAGCGCGAGGTCGCACTCTTCGAAGACCTGCGCCGGCGTGTCGCGGTGGAGGCACCGCGGATTCAGGACACCGCCAGAGGACTGGCGACGTTCGACGCGTTGAGCGCGATGGCCGAAACCGCCGCCGTCCAAAACTACACCAAGCCGTTGATGCACGCCGGTGACGAGCTCGCGGCGACGGATGTGCGGCACGCGGTCGTCGAGCGATTTGCCGCTGATGCGTTCGTGCCGAACGACGTGCGCCTCGACGGCGACCAGCACCAGCTGGTGATTCTCACCGGGCCGAACATGGGAGGCAAGTCGACATACCTTCGTCAGACGGCGCTGCTCTGCCTGATGGCGCAGGCTGGATCGTTCGTGCCCGCCCGGTCAGCAAAGCTGCCGATCGTTGATCGGATCTTCGCGCGTGTCGGGGCCGCCGATAACATTGCCCGTGGCCAATCGACGTTCATGGTCGAGATGCAGGAGACGGCGAACATCCTGCACAGCGCGACGGCGAGAAGCCTGGTGATCCTCGATGAAATCGGCCGCGGCACCTCGACGTTCGATGGGTTGAGTCTCGCCTGGGCGGTCGCTGAGCACCTCGCCTCCAATCCTCGAGCGCGGCCAAAAACCATATTCGCAACGCACTATCACGAGCTGACGGATCTTGCCGACGCACTGCCCGGGGTCGTCAACTTCCATGTCGTCGTTCGTGAATGGAAGGACGACATCGTTTTTCTGCGCAAGGTCGTGCCCGGACGATCGGACCGCAGCTATGGCATCCACGTGGCGCGGTTAGCCGGGCTGCCTCCCGCCGTGGTTGCGCGAGCGCGCGAGATCTTGAATGGACTGGAGCGAGACGAGCTGTCGCGTGGCGGACGCCCGTCGATGAGCGCCGCCGAAAACGCCGCTCAAGGTCAGATGGGATTGTTCCAGGTGCCGACCGAGGACGACGCGCTCCGCCGGCGGCTGCGCAGCCTCGATGTCAACGAGATCACTCCGATGCAGGCGTTGACGTTGCTCGCGGAATTGAGAGCCGAGGCGGGCGAATGACACAACTCTGTGGCTTCCGCTTTCAGGCGGAAGGACACGTGCGCGCCCTGCTCCTTGTCACCGCGCTGCTCGCGGCATCCGCCTGCTCGCACGAACGGCCAAACGGCAACGTCATCATCCTCGGCACCACCAATTCGGCAACCAACCTCGACCCCCGTGTCGGGACGGACGAAGCCTCACAGAAGATCCATCAATTGATCTTCAACACACTGGTTCATATCGACAGCCAGTTGCGCGTCGTCCCCGAGCTGGCCGAGTCGATCGAGCATCCTGATCCGCTGACCTACATCGCGCGGCTGCGAAAGGGCGTGCTGTTTCACAACGGTCGCGAGCTGACGTCTGCGGATGTCGTCTATACGTTCCGCAGTTTTCTCGACCCGACGTTCAAGGGACGTTCGGGGGCATACCGCGTTGTCGCTGCGGTCAACGCCATCGACCCCTACGCGGTCGAATTCAAACTGAAGAACCCGCTGAATTCATTTCCCGTCAACCTGGTGATGGGAATCGTGCAGGACGGCTCCGGCGCGGCAAACGCGCGGAAGCCGATAGGCACGGGACCCTACCGCCTGACGGAGTTCGTGCCTGACGACCACGTCGGCTTAGCCGCGTTCGATCAGCATTTCGCCGGCCGGCCGCGCAACGACGGTCTCGTTCTGAAAGTGATTCCCGACGACACTATGCGCGGGCTCGAACTACGCAAGGGCTCGGTCGATCTCATCGTCAACGACCTCTCTCCCGATATCGTCTGGCAGCTGCAGCGCGAGGGGCGTGTGCAGGTAGAAACCGCCGCGGGTACCGACTATGCCTACGTCGGTCTGAATCTCAATGATCCGGTGCTCCGCCACGTCGAGGTGCGCAAAGCGATTGGCTATGCGATCGATCGCGATGCGATCGTCAAATACTTGCGCCGTGGATTTGCCAGTAGGGCGGTCGGCATCGTGCCACCGATGTCGTGGGCATTCGAAAAAGAGGTCTTCGATTTCACCCACGATCCGGTGAAAGCCGAGCAACTGCTCGACGCCGCCGGCTTCCGGGATCCGGACGGGTCGGGGCCGCTTCCGCGTTTTCGCGTGTCGCTGAAAACGTCGACGACGGAGGTGTATCGAATCCAAGCCGCGGCCATTCAGCATGACCTCGCGCGCGTTGGCATCGCCGTCGACGTTCGTTCATCGGAGTTCCAGACATTGTCCGCCGACGTGCTGCGCGGAAACTTTCAAATGTACACGCTCCAGTTCGTCGGCGTCACCGATCCCGACATCCTCCGGCTCGTGTATCACTCGCAGCAGGTGCCGCCAACCGGTCTCAACCGGGTGCGCTATCAAAACAACGAGGTGGATCGCCTGATCGAAGGTGCATCGGCGGCGGCCGACGATGAAGAGCGCCGGAAGCTGTATGGTCAGGCGCAGCGGCGCATTGCCGACGATGTGCCCTACATCCCGCTGTGGGACAAGACCAACGTGGCGATTTTCCAGCCGGACATCCACGGCGTCACGCTCTCCCCCATCGCTGATTTCACGTTCCTCAAAGACGTTTACCGCCAGCCGAACGGGAGCCGTTCCGGTTCGTGAGCCCCGTTGTCCGACTCGTCGTTGGCCTGATCCTCGTGGTCGTCGGTTGCTCTTCCGCGGACGCTGCCAATCGCTACGACCCGCGGTTTCGATTTCGCACCATCACAACGCCGCATTTCGCTATTCACTTTCATCAGCGGGAGGAATCGCTCGCGCGCAGGCTGGCGACGATTGCGGAAGATGTTTTCGCTCGCGTCTCGCGTCAGATCGGCGCGCCCAGCGGTCGGGTGCACGTCATTCTGGTCGACCAGCACGATATCTCGAACGGCTGGGCGACACCGGTCCCCTTCAACTTGATCGAGATTAGCGTGGCGGCCCCTGCCGGCGACAGCACCATCGGCAACACCGATGATTGGCTTCGACTCGTCTTGGCGCACGAGTACACGCATATCGTGCATCTCGACAAGGCTCGCGGATGGATCGGCGGGCTCCGCAACGTCTTCGGACGTGCGCCCGTGTTGTATCCGAATCTGTTTCTGCCGCTGTGGCAGATCGAAGGGATTGCGACCTACAACGAGAGTGTGTTGACGGGCGAAGGCCGGGTGCCGACCGGAGACTTCCGCATGATCGTCGATCGCGCCGCGGCGGTTCGGCGGTTCGACCCGATCGATCGGGCGAACGGTGGCCTGATCGACTGGCCAGGAGGATCGACGCAGTACGCGTACGGCGCATACTTCCATCAATACCTCGCCGACCGTTACGGCCCGGAGTCGATCGCGAAGCTGGTCGCCGAAACGTCGGGCCGCCTGCCGTACCTGGGCGCTCCGGCATTTCGCAAAGTCTTTAAACGCTCGCTGGGCGAACTCTGGGACGACTTCGAAACCGATACCAACACCCGCGCCGCGGCGCAGTCGGATAGCACCAGCCCGCGTCGCCTGACCCATCATGGATTCTCTGTCGGTGGCCCCAGCTTCGGAGAACACGGACAAATCTTGTACTCAGTGGCCAATCCACACGGATTCCCCGCCCTCATGAAGTTGAGCGGTGACGGATCGAATCCGCGCGAAGTGACAACGAGATACCTCGGACGGCAAATCGGCGCTCGTGGTGGACGTCTCGTGTTCGATCAGTTCGAGCTCGTGCACAACGTCGGCTTACAGTCCGACCTGTATATGGTCGGCGAGAATGGCGGCAACGTTCGACGCCTAACACATCTCGCGAGGGCGCAAGATCCGGATCTCTCGCCGGACGGAAAGACCATCGTCTGCACGATTCAACGCGCAGATCGCCGCGATGTCGCGACCCTCGAACTCCCCGCTGCGGGTTTTGCGTCGCCCACGGTTCTGCTGTCGGACGCGGCCGTCGACTACTCGTCACCGCGATGGTCGCCTGACGGTCGATCGATTGTTGCGGAGCGTCGACGTCTCGGTGGTCCGTCAGAGATCGTCATCATTGATGCGACGACCGGTCGCAGCCGGGCACTCGTGTCATCACATGACGCGCGTAACGTGACACCTGCGTGGTTGTCAGCGACGACGGTTCTGTTTGCGTCCGATCGCGGCGGACAGCCGTTCAGCCTCTACGCAGTTGATACCGGATCGGGCGCCGTGCGGCGTCTGAACGGCACCGGTTCGTCGGCGCAATCGCCCGCTGTGTCGCCTGATGGTGAGACGCTGCTTTTCGTTGGCTACACGGCAGACGGGTACGATCTGTTCACCATTCCGCTGACGTCGGCGTCGTGGACAAACGTGGACTCGACACCACGTTCTGGTCCGTCATCGCAGGTTGAGCCGTCGCCGCCGATCGACACGAATGCGATCAGCGATACCGTCTATCGTCCGTGGCGAACTCTCGCTCCGCAGTCCTGGCTGCCGATCGTTGAATCCGACTCCGGCGAGTTGGCGGTCGGCGCGGAGACGGGGGCGAACGATGCCCTCGGCCGACACGCATATGACGCGACCGTCGCCTGGGCGTCGTCGAGAGCGCGTCCCGACTGGTTGGTCGCCTACGGCTACGATCGATGGTGGCCGACCTTGTTCGCCAGTGTGTCGGACGACACCGATCCATGGCGCGGTGGCGAGATTCGAACGCGCGAGGTCAACGCCGGGACGTTGTTCACCGTCGCGCGCGTCCGATGGTCGCAGACGGCACTGACGGCGCTCAATCTGTCCGACGACACCTTCTCCTGTGATGTGTGCACCGACCGTCCGGCACAGGATGTCGTCCAGCGCGGCGCAATTCGGCTGGGCTGGAATTTCGTGAATGCAAAAAGCTACGGCTACTCCGTCACTCGCGAGTCGGGAACTGCCGTTCGAGTGACCTGGGAGAATGCGCCGGAAGCGCTTGGCTCGGACGCCTCATCGAGCTCGATCACGATCGACACGAGAGCGTACGGTCAACTCGGTCCGCGTCATGCAGCCATCGCGGCTCGATTGGCCGGCGCATCGTCATGGGGAGACGAGCATGCGCGCCGCGTCTTCAGCGCCGCAGGTTCGGACGCGGCCCCGGCTTTTTTTGATTTTGGCCGAAGCGCTGTCGGGTTGCTTCGAGGTTTCGACTCCGATACGGTCATCGGCAGTCGCGCGGCAGTTGCCAATCTCGACTACCGCTTTCCCGTGCGGTATATCCAGCGCGGCTCTGGCACGATTCCATTGTTCCTTCGCACGATCCATTCGGCGGTTTTTGCCGATGCCGCCAACGCGTGGAACGACACCTTCCGCTGGAACGATGTCCGTATTTCCGCGGGTGCCGAGCTCTCGGTCGACACGGTGATCGGTTTTGGACTTCCGCTTTCGTTCAGCGCCGGTGTCGCATGGCGCCACGCTCCGGTGGGAACGCAGGACGGAGTTGCGGTGTTCGGGAGGATTGGACGGGCGTTCTAGCCATGTCCAATGCTCAATGTTCAATGTCCAATGTTCAACGACGTTGCGCATTAAGATTGAGCATCGAGCATTGGACATTGGAACATTGAACATTGATATGAATTTCCCTTTCACCTACGACCATGGCGCGCCGATGGCCTTCGGCGGCGCCATGCCGACGATGCGCTCGTTTGACGATTCGCGCGCGGTGATTCTGCCGGTTCCTGTCGATCGAACGACTTCTTACGTCTCAGGCACGCGCAACGGACCGCGAGAAATCATCGAGGCGTCGTCGCACATGGAGTTGTGGGACGAAGAGATCGGTGCCGACGTCCACGACATCGGCATCTATACGCTGCCGCCGATGGAGCTGCCATTCGGCGAAATGGCGCCGCTGATGGATGAAATCCGTCGCGTCGCTTCCGAGATTCTGTCGCGCGGGAAATTCCTCGTGAGCCTCGGTGGCGAGCACTCGATCACGCCGCCGCTCGTAGAGGCGGCTGCAAGCGCCTTCAAGGGGCTGTCGGTGCTCCAGATCGATGCTCATGCGGATTTGCGCGAGTGCTACATGGGCACGCCACACAATCACGCGTGTGCGATGCGGCGGAGCCTCGAATTCGCCCGCGTGACACAAGTCGGCATTCGAAGCATGTCGACGGAAGAGGCTGAAGCGGCGCCGGGTCTCAATACGACGATTTTTTACGACGCTCACATGCGAAAGGATCCTGCCTGGATCGACCGCGTTGTCGACACGCTGAAGGGGCCGGTTTACATAACAATCGACGTCGACGGCATGGATCCGGCGATCATGCCCGCGACCGGCACACCGGAACCCGGCGGCCTGTCGTGGTACGAGATCCTGGCGCTCCTGCGGGCAACCATCTCAAAGAGAGAGGTCGTCGCCTGCGACGTTGTCGAGTTGAGTCCGTTGCCCGGGCTGATGGCGCCCAATTTTCTGTGCGCGAAGCTGGTTTATAAGATTCTGACCTATCGGTTTGCTGGGAGGTAGTCCGGGATCCGGTCCGCAAAACGGATCCCGCAAGTATCCGCTCCCCCTGTATACCTGCTATACTCCCCGCCGTGTCAGCGGCTGATCTTTATGGACAAGCCGTGCGGGCCCTGGAACGCGGAATGGGGGCCGAGGCGGCGTCCTTGCTGGTCCGCGGCTTTCGTCAACCGGGGCTTCACCGGGACGAACAGGTTCAAATCCGGTGCGCTCTGGCGGAAGCCTGGCTGCTTCAAGACGACGTGCGCCGCGCGGCCGAAGCCCTGGGGGCTCCTCCAGAAGGACGGGAGCGGCTCGATCCGGCCCGCCTCTCCGATCTTTGGCGGATTCACGGCCGCCTCGCCGTGGCTCGCGGCGAACCGTCGCGCGGGATCGCTCTCCTCACCAAGGCACTGAGCCAGGCCGAACGCGCGCACGATTCGCGCGCAATCGGACTCGCCCACTACGAGCTCGGTCTCTGCTATCGCCAGGTGGGCGAGATGGCGATTGTGCGCGAGCACATCACGAAGGCTGCCTCCGCCCTGCACGCCGCCGGCGACCGGCGCCATCTCGCCATGGTCCACTCGCTATCGGGCGTCACACGCGCCCAGGAAGGGCGGCTCGACGAAGCAGTGGCCGCGCTGCGGCAGGCGGAACGGCTCGCCGTCATCGTCGAGGCCTTTGACGTGCTGGCGACCGTTTGCGGCAACCAGGCGAATGTCGCCCTGATGCAGCACCGGCATGAGCAGGCGCTCGCGCTTGCCGAGCGAAGCGTCGATCTGCAGCAGCAATCCGGCACGCCGCATGGTCTCGGCGTCGCGCTGGCGTCGCTCGGCCAGATTTGCGTTCGCGTCGGCAACCTGAAGCGCGCAGAAGACGCGCTGAATCGCGCGCTCGACGTCCGAAGTCCGCTTCATTTCATGCGCGAGACGACCGGCGCGGTGTTCGACACGCTGGCGCAAATTCATCTCATTCGCGGACAACACGACGAAGCGGGCCGCTGTCTTGAAAAGGCGCGCGAAGCGTATGGGCCGACGCTTGCGAGCCGCTGGTATCAGTGGTCGGTCCGTGCCCTGGAGGCACGTGTTGCGCTCCGCCGCGGCGATGCATCGAGTGCGCTTGCGATTTCGGGCGAGGTGGCCGGCTCGACCGACGCACCTCCGCTGTATGCGTTGCAGGCGGAGTTGATTGCGATCGAATCGCTCCTCGCGCTGGGGCGCATCGATGTGGCGGAGCAACGTCTCGAGTCAGTATCTGGTCGCGTCGAACCTGGCAGCATGAGCGGCACCTGGGGAGAATTTCTGCGAATGCGCGGCCGTCTCCACGCCGCCGCGGGACGTGCCACCGAGGCGTATCACGACTTCGGACAAAGTGTGAGCGTCTTCGATTTGCTGGGCGAAGGGTACCAGTCGGGTCTCAGTTATCTTGAACTCGGACGTCTGGCGGCGAAGGCGGGCGCGCGCTCGCGCGCGACGCGTTACCTCACCGATGCGGCGCGAGTGTTCGAGGGACTCGGCGCCGAACCTGATCTGGCCGACGCCCGTGCGGCTTTGAATCAAGTGCCCGCAGTCACGACCGGAGGCTACGTCGGCGTGCAGGTGGACGGCGACGACGCGCTGGTGAGACGCATCGTCGGGGCTGCGGCGATCCCGGCCCTACTCGCGCGTGATGGCGCGACCGCGCTTCTGGAAGCGTGCGACGCACAGGCGGTCGTGCTGTTCGTTCGATCGCCCACCGGACAGATTCACCTGCTCGGCGCCGCTGGATGCGACGGCGAAAGCGCCCGCGCGCTTGCGACAGCGTCGCAGCGGCCGTCGGCCGGGCTGCCGCAGAGTCTGGTCGAGCCGATCGGCCGCGCGCCAACCGGACAACGGTTTGTGGTGCTCTCGACGTCGCGCAGCCTGGCCGGACCTACCCTTCAACGTTTTCGCACGCTGTGCGCGGTGCTGCGCCAGGGGTTCGATCTCTGTGAAGCGCGTGATCGGCAGCCAGAGGCCGCCGGCGGCGCGATCGAACGGCCGCTCGAACCGCTGCTTCCCGGATTCGTCTCCACCAGCGCGGTGATGCAGCGCGTGGTCGAGCAGATCCAACGGATGCAGGGGAATGACCTGACTGTTTTAATCACCGGCGAGAGCGGCACCGGCAAGGATCTCGTGGCGCGCGCCATCCACGCCGGATCTCCGCGTCGCGGAAACATGTTCCTTCCGTATAACTGCACCAGCGCGACGCGCGAACTCGCGGATAGTCAGCTCTTCGGCCATCGCCGCGGGAGCTTTACCGGGGCAATCGCCGATCAGGCGGGTGTGCTTCGGACGGCGGTCGGAGGCACGCTGTTTCTGGACGAGATCGGCGACCTGCCACTCGACGTTCAACCCAAGCTCCTTCGGTTCCTCGAACAGGGAGAGGTCCTGCCGGTGGGTGATACCAGACCGCAGCGTGTCGACGTTCGAGTCGTCGCTGCCACCAACGCGGACCTCGAGAGCCGTGTCAGCGAGGGAAAGTTCCGCGAGGATCTCTTCTACCGGTTGAGCGTCATTCGTATCCACGTTCCGCCCCTGCGTGACCGGCGCGAGGAGATTCCTCACCTGAGCACGTTTTTTCTTCGCGAAGCGTGCGAACGGCTGGCAAAACCGGGCGTGCGTCTCACGGCGGAGACGCTCGACATCTTCGACACGTTCCCATGGCCGGGTAACGTGCGCCAGTTGAGAAACGAAGTGCAGCGGGCGGTGGCCATGGCCACACCCGGCGGAGCTATTACGCCCGATTTGCTTTCGCCGGTTTTTGGTGTCCAGACGGCAGTTGCCGCAGAAGGCGCCCGATCGCGCCGCCAGACGACTCTGGCCGCCGCAGTAGAAAAAATCGAGCGCGAGATGATTCAAACCGCGCTCGAACGTTCGTCCGGCAACATCTCGGAAACCGCACGATCGCTCGGCCTCACCCGTCGCGGGCTTTATCTCAAGATGGATCGCCTTGGCGTTTCGTAATACTCGTCCTGCCAGCAGCTCGCAGGCGATGAGCGAGGAGCAAGCAGCTGGCAACTGAGTATCCAATCTCAGACCGAATTGGATAGCGAGTATTCATCTGCCAGTATGGTATAAGTCCACAGGCGCGTGACCTAACACTGAATTAATCAATTAGTTAACGACGGTAGTGGCAGTAACTGCGTACTGACAGTACTCAGGCCTGCAACTTGATATAGCTTCCAGCATCAACTGCGAGTCTGAGGAGTCACGTCAATGGAACAGCGTCTTCGCCTGGTCGGCGCCAGCCGGTACGAGAAGCGAATCGAGGACCGTCACCCGATCGCGGTCCCTGGTCAGATTCTTTGGAAGGACGCCAAGGGCAACACGCGGATGGCCAACGTCGTGACGCGAGACGTCAGCGTCCACGGTGTCAGTGTCGATTGTCAGGGCGGGACTCCCATCCCGCTGTATCGGCTGGTCTATTTCCAGGTGGATCGCACGTCGCGCGACCGGGCTGATTTACCGGCTCCCCTTCGCAAATCGACCGTGCTCTCGGCGATCTTCCGCGTCGATCCGGTCAACAAGGACACCGGCTCACCGACGGGATACGCGCTCCGCCTGCTGGTTGAGCCCGAGCGTCGCGCGGCGACGCCAGCGTCCGACTGGCAGGCAAGCGAGAGTGCGACGAGAACTGCATGAGCACTGCTGCCACGCCACGTGCCTCTGGTGGGGGAACAACCGTGAAGCATCGCACGGACATCACCCTCTTAATGCAGGTCGATCGGTGGGATCCGCGGGTCGACGGCCCCCTCACCGAAGCAGCGCTCCAGCAGAAGCTCAAAAACCACGGATACGATCCGTTGCCGCGCTCAAATCCCACCGGCGCCATCGTCTCGGCGCGAGTCCATCATCGCCATCGGGCAGAGGCAGTCCTTTCCGGGCTGCTCAGAGTGACGATCGACGATGAGTCGGTGATTCTGACGGATGGCGATATCGTGTTCGTTCCAGCCGGTGCGGCTCGGCGGATCGAGCCAGTCGGGAGTGCGCCGGTGCTGTGCATCGAAGCGGTTGACCGATCAACCCGCGCCTGAGAGACGAATCGCCCCTTACCCTTTCTTCGCCTCTTCCATCTCGCGCCGCGCGTCGGCGGCATACGCTGATGTCGGGAACTCTTCGACGACACGTGTAAACGCGTGCGCCGCCTCGGTCTTTTTCCCCGCTTTCATGTAGGCGCGCCCGAGCTGCATCAACACGCCGTCGAGCGGCAGCTGTGAGTTCGAATCTGTCGCCGCTTCCTGGTAGATCTTGATCGCGTTGTCGTATTTGCCCTGCAGCACCTGTACGTCGGCCAGTCCGAGCTTCGCGGTGCGACCGTAGACACGGTTGCCGGCCTTGTCGACCACTTCCTTATAGCGTTGCTCCGCTTCGGTGTAGCGTCCAAGCGCCGCGAGAACGCCGGCCGCGTGATACCGCGCTGTAATCCCCGCGTCTGTACTCGGATACGCATCCGCTGCTTTAATCAACTCCGGCAACGCCGCTTCAAGCTTGGCTTGCTCGGTTGGATACGTGCCGGCTTGCTGCACTGGAATGGGACTGCCTGGCGCCGGCGCCGACGGCGCGATGACCTGGGCTTCTTCAACCGCGAGGGCAGAGGCAAGCAGTCCGTTCGCTTTCGCATTGCGCGTCTGGCGCCACAGGGCGAAGCCGCCTGCCAGAAGCAACGCGACGACGATCACTGTCGCGTAGGTGGTGACTTCGCGGCCTCGCGTCTGCATCAAGTCGCTCGCATGAGCGACGGTTCGCGCGAACTCGTTTTCCTTGAGCTTGTGCCGTTCTTTGCTTTTCATGATGTTGTTCGAAATGCGCCCGGCAGGTCTCGAACCTGCGACCCCCGGTTTAGGAAACCGATGCTCTATCCTGCTGAGCTACGGGCGCGGCAAACGAGCATTTTACCGCATAACTGCTTTAGCGCTCAGTACTTGAGCACCACATGAATCGTTTCCCCCGGTAGCTTCGACCGTCCGTTGAGGGCGACGAGTTCGATAAGAAACGCAACTCCTTCGACCACGCCACCGATCTGCTTGACGAGATCCACTGTCGCTTTCGCGGTCCCGCCAGTGGCGAGCAGATCGTCGACGATGAGGACGCGCTGACCGCGCTCGATCGCGTCGCTGTGCATCTCCAGGCTGTCGGTGCCGTATTCGAGGTCGTAACTCGCCCGGATGCGGTCCGACGGCAGCTTTCCGACTTTACGCACCGGCACGAACCCCGCCCCAATTCGGTCGGCGACCGCAGAGCCGAGAATGAATCCGCGACTCTCGATCCCGACGACCAGACTGATCGCTTTGTCCTGAAACGGCGTCGCGACGCTATCGATGGCGAGCCGGAACCCTGCCGGATCCCGCAGCAGCGTCGTGATGTCGTAGAAGAGAATTCCCGCCTTTGGAAAATCCGGGACGTGGCGAATCTTTGATTTCAGAGCTTCCATAAGTTTCCAGTTTCCAGTTCCCAGTTTCCAGTTCCCAGCAGTACATCTCTGCACTGGCAACTGGAGACTGGAAACTGGCAACTGACACGCAACTTCAAGCCATCATCGTGTCGAGAATCCGGTTGCGCGGTGTGTCGGTTGTGTGTCCTCGACGTCGAACGATTCCACGTCCGCGTGCGAGGGGCCCCGGCGGAGCGCGAGCTCCATTCGATCGACCGCGTCGTTATCGCCTTCCATCAGCACTTCGACGCGGCCATCAGGAAGATTGCGCGCATACCCGTGGATGCCTTCCGCGGCAGCGCGCGCCGCGGCAAACATCCGGAAGCCGACGCCCTGCACGCGGCCGCCGATAAGAACCCGCCGCGCCACGATCATGAAACGCTCATTATAGCGGCTCATGGTACAGTTCGTCGCATGCCTCGCATCGGGTCGACCAGCCACGGTGAGTCCCGCCTCAGAATGCTTCGCGTCACACGCCGTGGAGACCGACACGATCCGAAAGAACTCTCGGTGTCGTGTCGGTTCGAGGGAGCGTTTGCCGCAGCGTTTCGTCAGGGCCAAGCCGACGGCTTACCCCCCGGCGAGGCGCTCAAGAATCTCGTCCACCGCGCGGCGCGCGAACATGGATCCTGCGAGATTGAAGAGTTTGGTCTGGCGATCTGCGATCGCATCCTCAAGGACTATCGCGCGATCACGCGCGCACGGGTGGAAATCAGCGAGCGCGCATGGATGCGGCTCGACGCCGGCGGTCGCCCGCAAGGGCAGGCGTTTCTTGCCGGTTCCCCCGAAGTCAAAACCACAGCCGTGACGAGTAACGGAAAACAGATCGCGGTCGTCTCGGGCGTCGATGCCTTGAACGTGATGCGGACATCAGGGTTCGTTCCGCGCGAGGGTGCCGCAGTCGACGACGGTCGACACGACGGACTGCAGCGGCTCCTGGTCGGCGAGTTGTGCGGCCGGTGGACGTACAGCAGTCCGGACGTGACGTTCCGCCCGTATCGACAGGGAGTCCGTGCGGCGATCGTCGAGACGTTTGCCTGGCATTCCGGTCGATCCGTCCATCACACTCTCTACGCCATCGCCGATGTCGTGCTCGCGACGTATCAGGAAATCGCCGATGTCACGCTGACGTTCCACGAGCGCCCGTACCGCCCCGCCGATCTTTTCAGCACCGGCATGGAGAATCCCGACGACCTGTTCGTCTCGGTGGAAGAACCGCTCGGCGTGGTCGAGGTCACGGTTGAACGAGAGATCTCGTAGCGTCTATTTCCCATCCGCCTCTGGCGGCAACGTATCCTTCACCGGTTCGAGCTTCTTCCGCTGCAGCAGCTTGTTCAAATTCGCGAGATCGATGCTGAACAGGGAATCGAGCTGCCCGAACTGTTTGTCGAGCCGCGCCGAGAGCTCCTTGAATACGGCATACGACTGGTCGGTGGGCTTGACATCACCGATTTCGACGAGCCCCTGAAGGGCCGCGAGCTTGTTGTTCAAACGAATCGGGTAGTTCAGCGGATCCTGACTGCTACGGTTGCGGTATTGATAGATCTCCCCTTCAACCGACGTGAGCTTCTCGACGAGGGATTCCGCCGCCGTCTTGATCGCCGCATCATTTGCTTTCGCGACACGGGCGTTGATCTGATCCTTCACGCTGCGGATGCGAAGCACGGCTTCGTTCGCCGCGTTGACGCGCTCGTTGATTTGCTTGGCCAGCTTGAACTGCTCGACCAGATCGGCATCCGTGACTGCCTTGACCGCTTCGTTGCGCGTGATGGTGAACTCCTCGGTCTTCGTCACGCCATTCGCGGTGAGCCGAACCGAGTATTTCGCCGGAGGCGCAAGCGGCCCGCGCGTGCTTCCCGCCCACATGATCAGCCCGGGAAAATCGCGCGCCCCGGCGTAGCGCATGTCCCAGGTGAACCGATTCATTCCCTGCTTGCCGGGAGCGCGTGGAGTCGGCGGCCGCGCGCTGTCGTCGCCGCCGTCTCCTTGCGGCGTTGACTCCGGCTTTTCTGGCGCCGGTCCGGTGAACCTGCGGATCACCGAACCGCCGGAGTCGAGGATCTCGAGGGTGACTGCGTTCGCTGCAGTTTTCAGGAAGTAATCGATCGATACCCCGCGCGAGACCGAGCGGATCGCGCCGGCTGGTCGGAACAGAACGGCTGGCGCGTTGCTCGTTGTGGACGTTACCTGCCGTAGCACCGAGATGTCGTTCATGACATAGAAGGACCGGCCGTGCGTCGCGATGACCACGTCGTCACCTTTGACCTCGATGCCATGTACCGGTGTGACCGGTAATTCGAGCCGCAGCGACTGCCAGCCGCCGCCATCATCGAACGAAACGTAGATGCCGTTTTCGGTGCCGACAAAGAGAAGCCCTTTACGCCTCTTGTCCTCGCGAATCGTTCGCGCGAAGTCTGTGAACGGGAGGCCGCGCACGATCCGCGTCCATGTCTTCCCGTAATCGCTCGTTTTGTAGACGTACGGCGACCGATCGGCTCGCTGGTACCGGTTGCCAGCGAAGTACGCGGTGCCCGCGTCGTGCGGCGATGCCTCGATGAAACTGATCCGCGTGAAATCGGGCAGATCGGGCGGAGTGACTTTCTCCCATGTCTGTCCGCCGTCCCGCGTCACATGCACGTAACCATCATCCGACCCGGCCCACAAGACGCGGCCGTCGACCGGACTCGGGGCGAGGGCGAAGACGACTCCATAGGTCTCGACGCCGGTTTGATCCAACGTGATCGGCCCGCCTGACGGTCCCATCGTTGCTGGATCGTGGCGCGTGAGATCGGGACTGATGCGCTCCCACGTTTGTCCTTCGTTCCTCGATCTCCAGACGTGCTGAGACGTCGAGTACAGCGTCCGCGCGTCGGTCGGTGAGAAGACGATCGGGTATGTCCACTGAAATCGTTCGGACATGTCAGACGACGAGAAGCCCATTGGGTTGTCGGGCCAGACATTGATCGCGCGTTGCTCGCCGGTGCGCCGATTGATTCGCGTCAACAGGCCACCGTAACTGCCGGCGTAAAACACGTCAGTGTCGCGCGGATCCGGCGCGATGTATCCGCTCTCCCCGCCGCCCGCGTCATACAGATTTTCATCGCCGGTACTGGAAACGCACGCCGTGCTGTTGTCCTGTTGCGCGCCACAGACGTGATAGGGCACGTGCGACGTCGTGATCACGTTGTAGAACTGCGCCGTCGGAAAGTCCTGATCCGTCCAGCTCTCTCCTCCGTTGATCGAGACATTGGCGCCGCCGTCGTTGCTGTTGATCAGGCGCTTCGGATCGTTCGGCGCAATCCACAGATCGTGGTTGTCGCCATGAGGCACTCGAATGGCGCGGATGGTTTTTCCCGCATCGGTCGAGCGGTACATTCCAGTATTCAGAATGTAGACGGTGTCTTTTGCCTGAGGATCGGCGTAGATGCGCGTGTAATAGAACGCACGCTGTCGCAGCCGGCGGTCGTCGTTGATGATTTTCCAGTTCTGTCCCGCATCGTCGGACATGAAAACGCCGCCGTCGGCGGCTTCGATGATGGCGTAGATCCGGTTGGCGTCGGCACCCGAAACGGCAACACCGATTTTTCCCCACACGGGTTTTGGCAGACCGGTGTTACGGCTGATCTCCGTCCACGTCGTTCCCCCATCGGTTGTCTTGAACAAACCGCTGCCTGGTCCGCCGCTGGACAGCGAATGCGGCGTGCGAAAGACTTCCCAGAGACCGGCATAAAGAATCTCTGGCTGCCCGACGTCCATCGCCAGGTCGACCGCACCGGTCTTTTCATCGCGAAACAGTGACTTCGTCCACGTCTTTCCCCCATCGGTCGATTTGAAGACGCCACGGTCAGGCGTGGCACCATAGGGATCGCCGAGCGCCGCAACGTAGACGATATCGGGATTCGTTGGATGGATCCGAATGCGTGCGATGGCCAGTGTCTTCTCGAGGCCAACGTGTGTGAAGGTTTTGCCGCCGTCGGTTGATTTGTAGACACCATCTCCTTGAATGATGTTGCCGCGCAGCTCCGTTTCGCCCATCCCGACGTAGACGACGTCGGGATTTGATTGCGAGACCGCGACTGCGCCCACCGACGACGACTTGAAGAACTTGTCCGAAACGGCCCGCCACGTGACGCCCCCGTCAGCCGTCTTCCAAAGTCCACCGCCCGTGGCGCCGAAATAGTATTCAAGAGGACGACTGCTGCTGCCGGCAACTGCCTGCGAACGCCCGCCGCGGGCCGGGCCAAGTGATCGCCAGCTCAGTCCTGCGAGTAGCGCAGGATCGATCTGGTCGCCGTTAGACGGCGGACTGGACGACGCGCTTTGCGCGCGACCTGGTGCATGAGTTCCTGTGATCAGTAAGCCAACGATGACGGCCGCTCTGACCGATGTCGATGAACGCATTGGGCAATCAACCTCCGGCGTCTCCACTGAACCTCTGCCCGTATTCATGAGCAAAGTTGGGGGGCATGCTAGCAGAGCCACGGCTCAATGGTGGAATCGATCGACACACATGGGTGCATAAGTGGCGAGAAAATCGCAACGGCTCAGTCGGTGCGGGGCGGCACGTCTTGTGCTGATTAGGTGGCCGAGGAGGGAACGATGCTTTTCACGATTGCGGTGATCTTGCTGGTCCTTTGGCTGCTCGGGCTGGTCAGCGGATACACACTCGGCAACTTCATCTATGTGCTGCTCGTGATCGCGCTCGTGCTGTTCGTGGTCGGGCTCGTCAGTGGCCGTCGGACCGTCTGACACAGCTGAGACCGGCTTCCAGAGCCGGTAGCTATTCTGCGGGCGGCCAAGCGGTTGGCCAGTGGTCAATCGGTTGGCCGTCCACGATACCTCTTAAAATCGGAATCACTGCGATTTTCTGAGGAATTTCGACTGCTGCGGCGGTTCGTCCCCGGGCACGCGTGTTGCTCCGTGTCTTTGGACTCCCAATGCGGCGATCGTCTCTTTCCACCACACCCCGTGCGGTAGACCTCTCCACCCTTCCTCTGCAGTCAGACCTTCAGGTGGGCAAACGGGACTTCTGTTGTTCCCAATGCAAGTACCCCCTTGAATGCGTCGAGCAGAGCCGTCGCGCGGGATCATGGCTGGGCTCGCTCATCTGTCCTAACTGCCGGAGCGAGTATTTGTACGCCTATCGGTGGGGACGATTGATGCGCAGGAGTTAGTCGCGAATCCTTCGCGACAGGCAGTAGACAGCAGGGTGCGATTGTGAGATTCCGGTCTCCTCCGGACCGGGTTGCCGCGTCAGCTTGCAGCGCTGATTTGGTTCCAGCCGCCGTCCTGCTGTCTACTGGCTGTTGCGACGTTCTTCCCTCTTGAAATCTCTTCTCGACGACTCATGACGCAGCCCTTCGGGACTGCCCTACTTATCCTCTTCATCGCTCACATTCTCGAGGTCGTCATCGTCCCAGGGTCGCGGCTGAGGACCGGGAACGATCCCGGCAATATCGGGATCTTCTCCGCCTGCTTGATGCGGCTCGTTCGCCTTTCGTACTTTGGCTTCCTCGCGGCGACGCGTCTTCTCCTGCTGGCGTTCCTGCTTGGCACGCTCGCGTGCGCGCTTCTGTTGAGTAACTTTCGTCCGGTTCGCCATGGAGAACTCCCTGTGTAAGCTGCCCGCGCGGGGGTACAGAAAAAGGGCCGGTCAGCGAACCGGCCCGGGGGGAATTGTGAGGACTGCTGGTTCCCGATTCGGTCATCAGATAGATTCTAGCTGATCCGGAGGTCAGGGTGTCGAAAAACCCCAGAAGCGCGTCTGTAGCGGACGCGATCGCTGAGCTGAAGCAACTGCTTGATGTTCGCGCAACGGACGCAGACACGGTCCGCGAACACCACAGTCACGGCGAGTCGTACCACACGCCTGCTCCTCCCGACGTGGTGTGCTTCCCGCAATCCGTTGAGGAAGTTGCTGAAATTGTTCGAATCAGTGCGCGGCACGATCTTCCGATCGTCCCCTTTGGTGCGGGGACATCGCTCGAAGGACACGTTCAGGCTTTGCGCGGCGGCATTACGATCGACGTCCGCGATCTCAATCGCATCATCCGCGTCAGCGTCGACGATCTCGACGCGACCGTGGAAGCGGGCGTGACACGCCTGCAGCTCAATAAAGCCCTGCGCAACACCGGTCTCATGTTCCCGGTCGATCCCGGCGCCGACGCCACGATTGGAGGCATGACGGCCACGCGCGCATCCGGAACGACCGCGGTCAGATACGGGACGATGAGGGAAAACGTTCTGGCATTGACGGCCGTGCTCGCCGACGGACGGACCATTCATACCGGGACACGGGCGAGAAAGTCGGCAGCCGGTTATGACCTCACACGTCTCTTCGTCGGATCGGAAGGCACACTCGGCGTGATCACCGACGTCACGGTTCGTCTTCATCCCGTCCCTGAAGCCGTGGCCGCTGCCGTGTGTGCGTTTGACACGATCAAAGGCGCCGTCGACACGGTGATCGCCACGATTCAACTGGGAGTGCCAGTCGCGCGGATCGAGTTGCTGGACGACGCGCAGGTCGACGCCGTCAATCGCTACTCGAAGACCAGTTACACCGTTGCTCCGACACTGTTCTTTGAATTTCACGGAGATACGGATCGATATGTGTCGGAACAGGCGGCAGCCGTTGAGGCGCTCGCCTCGGAACGTGGAGGCCACGCGTTCGAGTGGGCGACCCGGCTCGAAGACCGCGAGCGGCTGTGGCAGGCGCGGCATAACGTGCATTTCGCATCCCTGGCACTGCGTCCTGGGTGCCGGTCATGGGCGACCGATGTCTGCGTGCCAATCTCACGCTTGACCGAATGCGTGGTCGAAACCAAGGCAGATCACGCGAATGTGCCGTTCCCGGTCTGCCTCGTCGGTCATGCGGGTGACGGGAATTTTCACGTGATCTACCTGCTCGACCCGGCCAACGAGGAAGAACTGGCCCAGGCGCGCCGTTTGAACGATCGCATGGTGGCGCGAGCACTTGCGATGGGCGGCACGTGCACCGGGGAACACGGAGTCGGCTACGGCAAGATGAAGTTTCTCGAGGCCGAACACGGAGAGAGTCTCGAGGTCATGCGCGCGATCAAACGCGCGCTGGATCCCGACAATCGGATGAACCCGGGGAAGATAGTCGATATCTAACTCACCAACTCACCAGTTCTCATGTCGCCATCGCCCGCTTGCCCGCGGCGATGACCTCGAGAATCGCCGCCACGTCATATACCGACCCACCCCACGGGCCGCCACTAACGTCCTGCAGCGCTGCCCAGATGCGTGTGTCGTCCGGCAGATTCGGATCCGGAGCGAGGTCGGGGCGTGCACCCCGACGCTCGAGAATGCGTGTCCCCTCCTCTACTCCCGCATCGGCTCCCGCTTCACCGACCAGGTTCAAGCGTCCTTCCAGCGTCCGCGTGTCGATGACGATTTCGATGAGATCTCCATCGCGAACCCGTCCGATCGGACCGCCGGCGAGCGCTTCCGGAGAGACATGTCCGATGCATGCGCCGGTCGACACACCGCTGAATCGCGCGTCGGTGACGACCGCGACACGCTTACCAAACGGCAAATACCGCAGCGCCCCTGTGAGCTGATAGGTTTCCTCCATCCCCGCGCCGAGCGGACCACGGCAGATGAGGACGAGGACATCCCCCGCTTGCACGCGGTTCGCCTTGATGGCCGCGATCGCCGCCGGTTCGGTCAGAAACACTCTTGCCGGACCGGTGAGCCGGTAGACACCGTCTGCGCCAACGACTGAGGTGTCGATCGCGGTGCTCTTGATCACCGACCCTTCCGGTGCAAGATTGCCGTGCGGAAAGCAGACCGTCGGCGTAAGGCCGCGCGCCCGCGCGTCCGACGGCGCCATGATGACGTCGTCTGGATCGATGCCGTCGCGATCGCGCAGGAGCCGCCGTAGCGATGCGCGCCGCGCCGACGACTCCCACGCGTCGAGCTGTTGATCGAGCGTCATTGCCTGGACGGTGCGCACGCGAGTGTCGAGCGCACCGAGTCGTCGCAGGTGCAGCATGACCTCCGGCACGCCGCCGGCGAGAAACACCTGGACGGTGGCGAAGTGCCGCGGGCCGTTTGGCAACGCATCGACCAGCCGGGGGATCTGCCGGCTGACGCGTGCCCAGTCCTGCGCGGTTGGCCGCCGCAATCCTGCGGCGTGTGCGATGGCCGGCAGATGAAGGATCAAATTCATCGATCCGCCGAATGCGGCATGCACGGCCAGCGCGTTCTGCACGGAGGCATCGGTCACGATATCGGCGACGCAAGTGCCGTGATTATCGAGCGCCATCAACGCGAGCGCGGAACGCCGCGCCATATCGAGCCAGATTGGATGGCCGGATGGGGCAAGGGCCGAATGTCCGAGTGCCATCCCCAGCGCCTCGCCGACGACCTGTGCGGTCGCAGCCGTCCCGAGAAACTGACACCCTCCACCCGGCGACGCACAGGTATGGCATCCCACATCCGCCGCATGTTCGAGGGTGATCTCTCCGTGCGCGAACCGCGCGCCGATGGTTTGCACGCGCGCCGTGTCTTCGCCTTGAGTCGGGAGCAGCGTCACGCCTCCAGGGACCAGGACGCAGGGTAAATCGCGGCTGGCGGCGAGCGCCATCATCATGGCGGGAAGACCCTTGTCGCACGTCGCGACGCCCAGGACCCCGCGACGTGTGGGCAACGACCGGATAAGTCTGCGAAAGATCGTGGCCGCGTCGTTGCGGTACGGCAGACTGTCGAACATGGCGGTGGTTCCCTGCGATCGACCGTCACACGGATCCGTGCAGGACGCAGCGAAAGGAATGGCGCCGTTCGACTTTATCGCGCGCGCGGCTTCTTCCATGAGAAGACCGACTTCCCAATGACCTGTGTGATACCCAAGCGCGATCGGAGTTCCGTCGGCGGCGCGAATGCCACCGTGCGTGGAAAGAATGAGATATTCTCTGCCGCTCATCGCAGCAGGCTCCCACCCCATACCGGCGTTCTGCGACCATCCGAAGAGATCGCCGGATGGCCGCTCCCGGAGCATCTCCGGCGTGAACGGTAACGAGCCCGCTGGCCCCGGCACACGCGTTCGAATGTCGGTCAGGGATGGATCATCTGAATCGAATGGATTGGTGGCCACGAAGGAATGGTAGCGCGGATGGCGCGGTCTTTAGATCCCGCCACCATTGGCCGCCCGGGATCTTAATGTTCCCGCGAGCGACTTGAGCCGCTCCGCATCGTTGGCGGCCGCAGCCGACGCATCCTTCTCGAGATCGGCCGCCAGCGTGGTCAACTGTTCCTTTACCGCCGCGGCTCCCTTATCTGCTGGATTCTTGATCTTGTCCGCGCGCTCCAGTGCGGATTTCACGGTTGCCGCCTTCTCGGCACTGATCCCTTTGGTGCGCGCGAGCTGGTCCAGGTAAGCGCGTGCGACGGCGGAAGTCGGCGCCCAGGTGATGCGCTGTTGATGTTGCGCGTTGAACTCAGTCGTGTGGACCTGGCTCGCTGCATCGATTTCGTTCTGCGACAGGAACTCGCTTGGCGTCAGCTTGAAGATATCGAGGCCGCGCGCGATCTCGGTCCCATAGATGTATCCGTTGAACCAATACGTCGACCAGAATCCACCGATGATCAACTTGGCGGGATCGAGCGGGCCTCGATCGAAGAAGGCGATCTCGACCGGGTGCGCCGAGTCGGTGAAGTCGAATACCGACACACCGCCTTGGTACCATGCCTGCGCCATGATGTCGCGTCCCGGCACCGGGATGATCGATCCATTGTGAGCGACGCAATTCTCGGTCTCGGTCTGCGGCGCGGGCATTTTGAAATACCCGCCGAACCGAAGCTTGCGATCGACGACGTCGAAGATCGCGTCGGCGCCCCAGGTCATTTGATCTGTGGCGCGGCACCGCGGACGTGTCCCGCCTCCCCACTCGTCGGTGAAGATCACTTTCGTTCCGTCGTTGTTGAACGTCGCTGAATGCCAGAACGCGAAATTTGGATCGGCGACCGCGTCGAGCCGCTCCGGATGCACGGGATCGGAGATGTCGAGCAGGATACCGTTCCCCGAACACGCTCCCGCCGCCAGTCCCTTCTCGGGAAACACGGTGATGTCGTGGCACCGGTCCGTAAGCGACGTCTTCTGCGTGCCGGGTCCGTGATCGCCGCCGGGCCACAGCCCTCCCGGCGCACCGGTCCTCGGGTCGGCAAAGATTCTCGGGCGGTTCACGATCTTCGCCGTTGCGGGGGCGGCCAGGGAAACCTGGATGACGTCGATACTGAACAGCGACGTATTCGGATCGGTTTTATCGTCCGTGCAGCCAGAGAGCTCTTCGCCGGATCTCACGCGGCTGGTTCCCGAACCGTAGATGTAGATGTTCTCCGCATCTTTCGGATTCACGACGAGCGTGTGCGTGTGCGAACCACGGCAGGTTTGCACGGCCGCGATCTGTTTCGGTTTCTTGACGTCGCTGATGTCGAAGATGCGCACGCCGCGGAAGCGTTCCCGGCTGGCCGTATCGAGCACACCCTGGGTTCCGCAGTCAATCCGTCCCCGGGTTTCTTCAACCGACATGAACAGCAAGTGACCGTAGACCGAAACATCGCCTTGCCCGCCCGGACACACGACCGACGCCAGCAACTGAGCCTTCTTCGGCGTTTCAATGTCGTAGGTATTAAACCCGTTGAAGTTGCCGACGAAGACGAGCGTCCCGCTGAACGCCAGGTCGGAGTTCGCAAAGCTCAAGCTGACGGGGCTTCGCGTCGGTGACGACGGACCGGTGACCGTGTTGTCGCGGGAGTTGTCCGACGGCGATTCCGGTGGGACCTCGAGTCCCGCCGGTGTTTTCGGGTCGAAAAAGCCCGCCGGTTTTGGCAGGCTGGCGACCAGTTCCATATGTCGCGCCACCTGCCCGGCGTCGCGTAGTCCTGGCTTGAGCCCAACCCGGGGATCCTGTTGTTGTGCGTCTCCGCCGGCGCTCAGGCAGAGTACGACCGCCGAGCCGCAGACCAGACGCACCAGACCCGATTTCATTGCTGATACTCCTTCAACATGGCGCGCATGCGATCGATTTCCATGCGCTGATCTGCGTCGACGTCGGACGCGAACGCAAAAATGTCGGATTCCTGACCAGCGCCCGGCGTCGCAAAGAGATCCTTGACCATGACGAGCGCTCCTTCGTGGTGTTTGATCATCCCCTCGAGAAACAATCGATCGAACTCACGTCCTTTGCTCGCCGACAGGCGGGCCATTTCATCCGCCGTCAACATGCCAGGCATCAGTGTCGCCCCCATGGCGTGATGCGCATGGATCGCCGGGGATTCTGCTCCGCGCGTGGACAACCAGCGCTCCATCATTTTGATCTCGTCGGCTTGCGACACCTGAATCCGCTGGGCGAGTTTCCGCATCGTGTCACTGGAGGTGTGGCTATCGACGAGATCGGTCATCTCGACCGCCTGGGCGTGATGACCGATCATCCCCTGCATGAACCGTACATCAGCGTCTGTGTGCCCAACGCGTGACATATCGACAGCCGCATTCGGACCGATGACGCGGGTCGGTTCCCCAGGCGCTCCGGGTTGAACAATCGGCGGGTTGGATCGCGCAGTGTCGCCGCAGGTAGAGCAGGCAACACAGAGAACCGCGAGGACGACGCGTTTTGGCGAGGTCGACAACCTTCAAAGGATACACACAGTCGCCCCGTCCAGTCATACTGTCGGCGTGCAACTACTACTTGTCGCGCTTGGCGGGGCTCTGGGGTCGGTCTGTCGCTTCGGGTTATCGTCGGCGGTCCAGCGCCTGTCTTCCCCTTTTTTTCCCTACGGCACGTTTGTCGTGAACGTCCTGGGTTGTCTCGCATTCGGCGTCATCATGGGGGCCGCCCGGCAGCGATTCGTCCTGGGTCCGTCCGAACGCGCGTTTCTCCTGATCGGCGTGCTGGGTGGATTCACCACTTTCTCGACATTCACCTACGAAACATTCGCACTCCTGCAGGACGGTGAAATCGTTCGCGCCCTGGTAAACACCGGCGGGCAGGTGGTCTGTGGGCTGGTTGCGCTGTGGGCGGGCTACGTCATGGTCGGGGCCCTCTAGGCCACGGAAGAACACGGGCCACGGAAGAACACGGGCCACGGGAGAACACGGGCCACGG